>Ga0102593_1000082_pt1 | contig 263763 bp, 244 predicted proteins | sample AraplaCol_mMS_r2_2_FD_76862 | JGI IMG/M metagenome (GOLD analysis project Ga0102593, IMG submission 76862) | Arabidopsis root microbial communities from North Carolina, USA - plate scrape MF_Col_mMS_r2 (SPADES assembly) (version 2) | ecosystem: Host-associated > Plants > Roots > Endosphere...
GTCGTTTCCGCCGGCCCCGTAACCAGCCGGGGCGGCAAATTCACAATTTCCTTCATCGCCGCTGATAACGGTATTGGGTACGGGAGGCCAAGATGGCCGCTGTTCTTGATTCTGTCCGCGCATTCTTTGCGCCCACCACTTTCACCATCGACGCCGAAAATCCCTCGGACGTCGTTGCCCGCGAGAACCTGCTCGACCGCGTCATGGGTTCGGATCGCCGCAAGAAGTCGTCCGAGAAGATCCGCCGCAACCGCGTTCCGGCCGAGGGCCTTGCACTCGTCGCGCGCGATCGCGACGGCCATGTCATCGGCTCGGTGCGGCTCTGGAACATCGAGGCCGGCGTCAACGATGAAGGCACACCGATCAACGCGCTGCTGCTCGGTCCGCTCGCCGTCGCGCCTCATCACGGTGGCAAGGGCATCGGCTCGGCGCTGATGCGCGCAGCAATCCTCGAAGCGAAAAATCGTGGGCACGGCGCCGTCCTGCTCGTCGGCGATGCAGCCTATTACGAGCGTTTCGGCTTCTTTGCCGAAAAGGCTCGCCATCTTGTCATGCCGGGTCCGTTCGAACGCTCGCGCTTTCTTGCGCTGGAGCTCACGGAAGGCTGGCTTGACGGCGCGGCCGGCATGATCGTTCCCTCGGGACGCATGCTGGCGAGCGCGCCAGTTCGCCGCGCAGCCTGAGGCGAAAGCGCCGCGCGTCTCTTCAGGCGCGCGAAGGTTATGCGTAAGACCGGCCGGCCGGGGTTGGGAATCCTTCCCTTTGGCCGGCAACGTCCGCGCCGCTTGACCATGGAGGCAGGCGGGCCTGCCGTGGTTGCGGCGCGGATTGTTTATTGGGCAAGCGGCGCCCCATCCCAAAGTGGCTAAAGCATGTCGCGCAAAAGTGTGCAGCGGTTTTGCGGTAAAGACATGCGAAAACAAAGACCTAAAGTGCGGCAAGCGAATCTGAAAGATCGCGACGCACTTTAGATATTCTGGTCCATCGTCTCGGCCGGGATTTCGTCGGCGCGGTGGATGCGCACGACGGCTGCAGGCACGCCGGCGACCGTGCAATGCGGAGGAACTGCCTTCAGCACGACGCTTCCGGCGGCAACTTTGCTGAAGGCGCCGATTTCGATATTGCCGAGGATCTTGGCGCCTGCGCCGATCATCACGCCGTGGCGGATTTTCGGATGGCGGTCGCCGGTCTCCTTGCCGGTGCCGCCGAGCGTAACGTTCTGCAGGATCGACACTTCATCCTCAATCACCGCGGTTTCGCCGATGACGATGCCTGAGCCATGGTCGAGCATGATGGACGCGCCGATCCTTGCTGCCGGATGGATATCAGGCCCGAAGATCAGCGATGCGAGATTGGCGAGCCAGCTGGCGATCTCCGGCCGGCCGGCGTTCCAGAGCGCGTGGGCGATGCGGTGCGTCTGCAGCGCATGAAAGCCCTTCAGATTGAGGAGGGCGTGCAGAAATGTCGTGCAGGCCGGATCGCGTTCGCGCACCGCAAGGAGATCGGCCTCGATCTTGCGCATGATATCGTCGTTCAGCGAGGACAGGATGAGATCGAACAGATCGCCTGTGTCCACCTGTACTGCGCAGAGCCGCGAGGCCAGCACGCGGGCGATGATCTCGTCGTTGCCGGCGGTGTCCGTTACCTCCGCGGCAAGCCGCCGCTGCAATATCGGTTCACGCGCGGAAAGCTCGGCCGCCTCGGCGCGGATCGCCACCCAGACGGATGTGTCGCCCAAGGGCTGTGGCGGTTGCTCGGCCGAACCGAGGCCAGTCGATTTCGGCATTTCCCGTTCCTCCGTCAGGCGCGGCGCAAGATGTTTTCTGCGCGCAGTTCATGTTTCGCCCGGGCAAGGCATTTGGCAAGCCCCGACAAGCTGTGCTTTTGGGCGTGCTCCGATGTTCTAAGCGCTGGGCGGTTGCAGACTGAGTGTCAGCTCCGGAAGCCGGCGCCAATAATAGAGCACGTCAGGCTCTTTTTCCTCGTTGTCGAGGCCGTCGGTCTCCTCCTCGGCGGCAAAGCCGTGCCGCTCGTAGAATGCGCGTGCGCCCATATTGCGCTGGAACGTCCAGAGCCGAATCTCGTCCATTTCCTCCTTGGCGCAGCCGAGAAGCAGGGAGCCGATGCGCATGCTCTGGAAACCGGGGAGAACGTAAAGCTGTTCTATCCAGTCGTCGCCATAGGCGATCACGCCGACGAGCCGGGTTCCGATCGCGGCGCCGAGAATTGTGCAGTTCGGCAGCAGATGCATGCGCCAATACTGCTCTTCTTCCTCGGGCGTATGCAGATCCGGCAGCCAGGGCAGCCGCTGCCAAAGCGCTTCACGCCTGATCTTCGCTGCGGCCTGCATGTGATCGGCGCCAAGCACTACGATTTCGGGTTCCGTCAAGGCGTCGTCCATACCAGGCAAGGTGGCCTCAAGCCGAGATATCGATGACGCCGCAGTCGCCCGCTTCGGAGGCGAAGGCGAGCAGCTTGCCGTTGCCGCTCCAGCTCATTGCCGTGATCGCGCCCTTGCCGGGGCGGCGCAGCAGCGCTTCCTTACTGTCGGAGATTCGCACGGCCAGAATCATGCCGTCGATGAAGCCGATGGCGAGTATGTCCTCCAGCGGATGGAACTTCACCGAAGTCGCCATGATATTGGCGCGGGTGCCGAGTTCAAGCGGCGCCTTGCCCATCGGCCCGTCCTTGCCCTGGAAAGGCCAGACGATGGCAGCCGGCGCGCCCGAGGAGGCGAGCCATTTGCCCTTGACCGACCAGGAGAGCGATTTCACCTTGGCGGGATAGCCGGTCATGCGCATGTGGCGGGCTTCAGCACCGGGCTTGGTGTCGAGCTTCCAGCCGTGCAGGGCGTTTTCCTGCATCGAGGTAACGAGGAAATTACCATCCGGCGAGAAGGTGACGGCGGTATGCGCGCCCTTCCACTCGAGATCGATCGGTTTGGCGCTCATGCCGACCCAGTGCAGCGACACGCCGTTGTAGCGCGCGGCGGCAATGCGCAGGCCCTTCGGCGCGAAGGCAAGGCCTTCCACGGTGCGCTCCTCGGGAAATTCCTTGGTCGTGCCGTCGGCAAGGCGCACGAGCGCACTCTTGCCGTAGGAATAGGCAATGGCGCCTTGGGGGCCGGCCGCGACCTGCGAGATCCACTTGCGCGGGGCAGTCGCGAGCTCGCTGACGCTGCCGTCGGCGGCAATGCGCAGGACCTTGCCGTCCTCGCCACCGGAAATCAGGCTTTCGCTATAGGGATCGCGGATCGCGGTGAGCATGCCCTGGTGGGCTTCTGAAATCCTCGCGCCGCCGTCCAGCCGGTGAAACGTGCCGGCTGCACTGGCGAAGAAGGGAATATCACCTAAAAATTCGACGGCCAGAACATGGCCGTCGAGATCAAGCGGTGCAACTGTTGGCATCAGGCAACTGCCTCGCAAGCCTTGAAGGAGGCCTCGAGTTTTTCGCGGTCGAGATCGCGGCCGATGAAGACGAGACGGCTTTCATGCTTCTCGCCTTCCTTCCATGGCCGCTGGTGATCGCCCTCGATGATCATGTGCACGCCCTGGACGACATAACGCTCGGGATCGTCCTTGAACGCGATGATGCCCTTGAGGCGGAGGATGTTCGGACCCTGCGTCTGGGTGACCTTCTGGATCCAGGGGAAGAAGCGTTCGGCGTTCATCTCGCCGCCGCGCAGCGACACAGACTGCACAGTCACATCGTGGATCGCCGACATTGCGCCGTGGTGATGATGGTCATGGTCATGGCCGTGGTGATCGTGATCATGGTCATGATGGTGATGATCGTGATCGCAATCCGGACCGCAGACGTGGTCGTCATGGCCGTGCTCCAGGAAATGCGGATCGTTCTCGAGCGCGCGTTCCAGGTTGAAGGCGCCCTGATCGAGCACGCGGGCAAGGTCGACGCCGGAGCGGCTGGTCTTGTAGACGCGGGCGGCCGGATTGATGGCGCGGACGATGTCCTCGATGACATCAAGCTCTTCCGGGGTCACGAGGTCGCTCTTATTGATGACGACGACGTCGGCGAAAGCGATCTGATCCTCAGCCTCTCGGCTGTCCTTCAGGCGCAGCGGCAGGTGCTTCGCGTCAACGAGGGCAATGACGGCGTCGAGCTCGGTCTTGGCGCGCACGTCGTCGTCCATGAAGAATGTCTGGGCGACCGGCACCGGATCGGCAAGGCCTGTTGTTTCGACGATGATGCCGTCGAAACGGCCCGGACGGCGCATCAGGCCTTCGACGACGCGGATCAGGTCGCCGCGCACGGTGCAGCAGACGCAGCCGTTGTTCATCTCGTAGATTTCCTCATCGGACTCGACGATCAGGTCGTTGTCGATGCCGATTTCGCCGAACTCATTGACGATGACCGCATATTTCTTGCCGTGATTTTCGGAGAGGATGCGGTTGAGCAGCGTCGTCTTGCCGGCGCCGAGATAACCGGTGAGCACGGTGACGGGAATGGGCTTCTGAGTGGAAATCGCGTCGGTCATGAGAACCTCTAGGATGAAGCATGCGGCCGAGGGGCTTGGGATCGGCCGCTTGAACAGTTGGTCTCATATAATGGCTTGGGCACGGCAGTTCAAAGGGTTTTATAATGTTATAAGATCACATCGCCTGTTCACCATAGGCGACCCTTATTCACCGGAGTTCCGCGACGTCGAACGCGTCGATATCTTCCAGTAGCTCCACCAGCCCCTTCACCGCGTGTGCAATCAGCGCCTCACCCTTTTCAGCCGTCGCGGCCGCGGCATTGCCTGCCACGCCCTGCGCGTTGAGATCCGACATCTTCCAGCCGAAAGCATGCGGCCCGTAGGCACGCAGGTGTTTGAAGCGGCCAGCGAAGTCCGCCTGCCGCGAGGGGAAATCCGCTGCCTTCGCCATATCAACCTTGTGGGGATGAAGCGCCAGCATCACCGAGGTCTCGATATCGCCGCCGTGGATGCCGATCGCCTTTTCCTCCGGCGTGGTGACGCCATCCGGCACGCCGAAGCGCGTCCAGCTCGTCGCCACCGCCAGCATGGCGAAGCGGACCCGCGCTTCGGTCGCGACGATTGATATAACAGGCGAATTGCCGCCATGGGCGTTCAGCATCACGAATTTACGAATTCCCTGCTTCGCCAGCCCTTCGGCGATGCCGAGCCAGCGGTTTACCGCTTCGTCGAAGGCAAGCGTCTTCGTTCCTTCAACATCCATATGCTCTATGGAATAGCCGACCGATTCGGCGGGCAGGAAGGTAACCGGCAGGCCGGCGGGCAGGGCCATCTTCAATCGTCCGACGATGCCTTCGGCAATCAGGGTGTCGGTTTCGAAGGGCAGGTGAGGGCCGTGTTGCTCATGAGCGCCGAGCGGCAGAACGACGATCGGGCGGCGTCCATTAGGCGCAAAAGCCGGATCGCTGTCTTCGAAGCGGGGCGAAGGCGTCATCATCCGGTGGTTGCCTCTTGTTTATGACGAGATCCTGGGCAATGTCATATCGCAGTGGCGCCGGGGCTTAAAGATCAAAGGGATGGCTATGGGAAAGAAGCACAAGGACGGCAAAAAGAGTAAGTCCAAGAAGAAGGACCAGACCGAGTATACGCTCATTGATCTTTCTCCGGCACTCACCCAGGCGGCTCGTTCCATGCGCACCGTGCTCTCGCGCAACCTGCTCGAAAGCGGACTCTATGCTGGCCAGGACGGCGTCATCCTCTCGCTGGCCGAGAGCGACGGTATGACGGCCGGCGGCCTTGCCCAGAAGCTTGGCGTCAAGGCGCCGACGATGACGCGGACCATCGGCCGCATGGAGGCGCAGGGCTTCCTCGAGCGCAAGCCCGATGCGGAGGATGCACGCCTCACCAAGGTCTATCTCACCGAACTCGGCCGCGGCAGCGTGCAGGCGATCGAGATGGCGGCTTCGGCCTGCGACCGGCTGGCGACGCTGGAATTCTCCGAAAAGGAAATCCGCAATCTTGTTCGCCTGCTGAAAGCGATCGACGCCAATCTGCAGGCCGAAGCGCTTCATATCGAAGAACCGGACGAAGACTGAAATTTCCGTTGAAAGACGAATTGCTTACGGCGGTTAAATCTTTTAATTAAACATTTTAAGGGCCGTGTCGGTTCGCCGGCAGGGTCTTGCTGTCTCGCATGCTGCCTGGAGGAGGACGCGTGGTTCAGAAGATCAAGCTTTCGACGATTGCCGAAACGCTCGGCATTTCAACGGCGACCGTGTCGCTTGCCTTACGCGACAGTCCGCTCGTCGCCGGCAACACAAGGGAGAAGATCAAGGAACAGGCCCGCGCTCTCGGCTATATCTACAATCGCCGCGCCGCCAGTCTGCGCACCTCGCGCTCCGGCATCATCGGCGTCGTCGTGCACGACATCATGAACCCTTTCTACGGAGAGATCCTGAAAGCGATCGAAAGCGAACTCGATCGCAGTCGCCATACCTTCATCCTGTCCAACCACTACGACAATGTCGAAAAGCAGCGCACCTTCATCGAGACGCTGCTGCAACTCGGCGGTGACGGCGTCATCATGTCGCCGGCGATCGGCACTCCGCCCGAAGACGTGCAACTGGCGGAAGACAACGGCATGCCGGCAATCCTTGTCGCCCGTTCGATGGAAGGGCAGGACCTGCCGACCTATCGCGGCGACGACAGCTACGGCATCTCGCTCGCCACCAACCACCTGATCGGCCTCGGCCACCGCTCGATCGCCATGATCGGCGGCACGGACCAGACATCCACCGGCCGCGACCGCTACCAGGGCTATGTCAACGCGCTACGCAAGGCCGGCATCGAGGTCGATCCGAACCTGCGCATCCCCGGCCCGCGCTCGAAGCAGGGCGGTTTCGAAGCGGCAGTCCATTTCCTCTCGCTGCCGCAGAAGCCGACGGCGGCTGTCTGCTGGAACGATCTCGTCGCCATCGGTCTGATGAACGGCATTGCGCGCGCTGGCCTGGTGCCGGGACGCGACATTTCCGTCACCGGTTATGACGATCTCGAGGAGGCTTCGATCGCAACTCCGGCGCTGACGACCGTGTGGAACGGCCAGACTGAGGTGGGGCGGCTCGCCGCCCGTGCGCTGCTCGATCGCCTTGCCGGCAGCCACGAGCCTGACGGCATGCATCTCATCAAGCCGGAAATGCGCATCCGTCAGTCCACCAGTCCTCATCGGCCCCGCGCCTGAATCAAGACCCCATCCAAGAGGAAAAGCCATGTCCCGCATCGCCATTCTCGTTCCTGGGAAGATACACGACCGTGTTCTCGAAAGGCTGAAGGATCGTTTTGAGATTATCGCCGTCGCGCGCGAGGAAAGGCTTGCACTGGATAGCGAAACCGCCGGCCGCATCCGTGGCGTCGCCGTCTCGGGCGCCTTTCCCGGCGCCTGGATGGATCAGCTGCCGCATGTGGAAGTGATCGCCAGTTTCGGCGTCGGCTATGACGGCATGGATGTGAAGCGTGCCGCCGAAAAGGGCATCGTCGTCACCAATACGCCCGATGTTCTGAACGACGAGGTCGCCGACACGGCGATGGGTCTGCTCCTGAACACGATCCGCGAGTTGCCGCGGGCCGAAGCTTGGCTGCGCGCCGGCAACTGGAAACCGGGCACCGCCTATCCGCTGTCGCGTTTCTCGCTGAAGGGACGCCATGTCGGGCTCTACGGTCTTGGCCGCATCGGGCTCGAAATCGCCAAGCGGCTGGAGCCGTTCAAGGTGAAGATCAGTTATCACACGCGTTCGCGCCATGCTGACGCGCCCTACGATTATCATCTGACGCTGAAGGGGCTGGCGGAAGCGGTGGATACGCTGATTGCCATCGTTCCGAAGACGCCGCAGACACACAAGACGATCGATGCCGATATTCTCGCCGCTCTCGGTCCCGGCGGCATTCTCGTCAATGTCGGCCGCGGCTGGACGGTGGACGAGGAAGCCTTGAGTGCTGCCCTTGCTTCCGGCGCGCTCGGAGCGGCTGGCCTCGACGTCTTCTACGACGAGCCGACCGTTCCTGCCGGCTTGCTGACACCTGAGAATGCCGTGCTGCTGCCGCATGTCGCTTCGGCATCCGTGCCGACGCGCAATGCCATGGCCGATCTCGTCGCCGACAATCTGATTGCCTGGTTCGAAAAGGGGGCGGCGCTGACGCCGGTGCCGGAGACGCCGCAAAAGGTCTAGGCGCGCATAGAAGTTGATTCATCGGACGCAGTTCCGATCTTCGATGCCGATGGCGGCTCTGTCAATCGACTGTAATTCCTGCGCGATATGTTGCCGGGCGCGATACCTTCGGTTACATTCCTGTCGATTTTTACAACCGGATTCGCAACCCCTCCGTGCGGGAGAGGCCGTATCCATGGGGGTAGCCAAAAAGGGGACTGGCGGCATGTCTGAGCCGAGCGCATCGAATACGACGACCCTCGAGACCAGCCAGGGTCTAATGCCGGCGCTTTCGACCAGCAGCCCTCCCGCCGTCGTGACCGTCATTCTTCCCCCGGAAAAAGCCGGCGACGTCACCGATCTGGCGGAGCGGTACAGACTGGCAACGGTGGAGCCGCATGGTCTCATCACCTTCGGCCAGGAAGCCATCGGCGGCTTCGGCGCCAAGCTCGATGCCATCCTCTCGCAGATCACCAATGCGCAGTCGCCGGTGCTGTTCGAATTGTTCCGGACGATCCGGGACGGCATCAATGACGCCGATCTCAAGGGGCTCGAAGCAAACATCCGCGAGAAGCTGAAGGGCAGCTTCCTGGAGCGCCTGCTCATGGCCGTCGGCCTTGGCGACCCGGCCAAGCGCCTCAAGACCGTGACCGACGAGGTACGCGGCATGCTGCAGAGCAAGGCCAAGTCCCTCGGCGATCTTGTCAAGCCGATGGAGGCGCAGATTGAGGAGGAGAGCGGCAAGCTCATTCTCGAAGTATCGCGCATGAGCACCCTGGCGCAGGGATATCGCGATGCGATCGTTTCTCTTGGCGTCTTCGTCGAGGCCGGCCGGCGCATCCTCGCCGATGCGGCCCGCGAGCTCGACCGGCTGACGGGGGAGGCGGCCTCGGGCGATCCGCTCAAGGTACAGGAAGCCCGCGATTTCTCACAGAAGCTGGATATCTTCCAGAACCGGGTGCTGGTTCTGGAAACCGCCTATGCCAAGGCGCCTGCTGATCTCGATTCGATCGGAATTGCCCGGGGTGCGGCGCTTGCGACCCTTGCGGACACGGTCACCTCGGCGAATGCCGAATTCAACGACATCAAATCGATCCTGATCCGGCTTCACGCGCTTTTCCAGATGCAGTCGATCCAGCAGATGAACGCCATGCGCCGCGAATTGCGGGCGTCGCTCCAGCAATATGGGTCGCAGGTGCTTGAGGAGGTCTCGGTCAATGCAGTCAAGGCTTCCGGGGAGACCCGGCTTGCCGATGCCGAGCTGGTGCTCAGTACTGCGCAGCGGCTGCGTGCTATCGCCGACAAGGTGGTTGCCGAAGGCGAGCGGAACAAGGAACGTTATGCCGCCGCCCGCGCCAAACTCGAACAAGCACGGCAAATCGTAACCGATCGCCCGATCTGAAGATCGCAGGAGAAAGACAGCGCATGGCAACGTTCAAGCTCAACAAAGGTCAGTCGTTCCAGATCCAGAAGGAGATCCAGCTCGTCCATTCGGGACTTGTTTGGGATCCGCCGGAGGGTTCGGGGCCGGCCTTCGATCTCGACGTGCATTGTTTTGCGCTTGTCCACCCCGGCGGCGATGCGAACCGGGCGCGGCTCTACAATGAAGGCTCGCATGCGCTCTGCTATGCTTTCGTGCGCAGTTCCGGCAATCCGGAAGGGTCGCTCACCAAGAACGCCGATGGCTCCTTCCAGACCGACGACGGCTCGATGTGGCACGAACGCGACGACCGGACCGGACGCGGCGGCCCGGTCAAAAGGCCGGAGCCTGACGAGGACGATGATGACGACGATCATCACGGCGGCGGTCATCATGACGAGGGGTTCCGCGAGGAATTCAAGATCGTGCTGGCAAAGCTGCCGGCGGAGGTTTCGGAGCTTGCCGTCTGGGCGACGATCCATGATGCGGAGCGCAAGAAACAGGACTTCGGCAAGGTCAAGAACGCCTATATCGAGGTTTGCGATGCGATGGACGATGAGCTTTGCCGCTACCAGCTCACGGCCGAATTTGCCGGCAAGACGACGATACAGGTGGCGTCCTTCCTGAAGCAGCCGGATGGATCCTGGAGATTCCACGCCGTCGGCGCGGGTTCGAACGCCGGGCTTGGCGACGTCATCCAGGCTTATTTCGGCTGAACGGGAGCCTCATTCGATGAGCGGCAAGGTAGATGGACCGCCGGAAAAGGAGCCGGGCCGGGTGCCCAGGGTGCTTTTTCCGGAGAGCGCATCGCCTGACCGTGCCGATCCTTCCCGACACCCCGTCGAACCGAAGGTGCTGTTCGGTTCGCCGCGCCCGCCGACACCCAAAGGCGACAAACCGCGGGTTCTTGCTGCAGGGGAAATTCGCCGGCGCATTCCCTGCAGCGTGGAGGCGCTTCTGAAGATCGACGCCAGCGCCGATACAGCGGTCGCGGCGGCCGCGCTGCGCATCATCGACGGGACCAATCTCGACGACCATTATTTCGACGACGTCGTGCGCTTCGGCGCCCGCCTGCAGACGGAGCATGGCAAGCTTGCCGAAAGAGAACTCGCCCTTGCCGACAGCGAGGCGTTGGCAAAGGGGAGACGTCTCGGCGCCGAGTTGCTCCAGCGCCTTGGCGATCTGGATCCCGACCGCGTGTTTGCCGTTCGCGGCGGCGTCCTCAAGGCGATCAAGGCGCTGGCGGCGCCGCGCGATGCCGACGATCTCTTTTTTCGGCTTTATCCCGAAGTGCAGGCCTCGGCGAAAGAGCTCGATGCGCTCGCGCCCGACATCGTTGCGATCGCCAAGCGGCTTCGCGCGGTCGGCAAAGCCTATGCGGCGCTCGACCGCGATCTTTGTGCTCATATCCTGGCGGGGCGTTTCCTGGTCGATTATGTCGGCGGCGTTCAGCTTCCCGATCGCGAGCGGCAGGCGCATTACGCTTCGCAAGCCGAAGCAATCGAGACGAGGATCGCCAGCCTCTCGGCCACGAAGGCGACGATCGACATGAGCATGCGCACCGTTGCCGGGATTGCGCGGCACGTCGATGCGCTGGGACACGCCGCTGACGGCCTGCTGCATGAGGAGCTGCCGGCCTGGCATGCCGCCTATTCGGCGGCGCTGACAGCGGCTCGGACCGCGCAACCGCCAGCGCAGGCAAGTGCCAGATCACTGCTTCGCGACATTCACACACGGATTCTTGCAAAACTCAGACCGGAGGGATGACTATGACGACATTCAAGTTGCACAAGCCCGAGGAAGAAGTTCGCCGCGTCGGCTTCGTCCTTCAGAAACAGGGCATTCACGAGCGCATTCCCGCACAGGTCGGGCTCAATATCGATGTCTCCGGCTCGATGACCGATCTTTTTAAATCCGGCGCGGTCCAGGCGGCGCTTGAGCGGATTCTTCCCGTCGCTCTTTATTTCGATGATGACGGGCGTATCGACACCTGGGTGTTTTCCAATCAGGAGAGGATGGCATCGATCTCCCCGGCGACAGCGAAAAACTATGAAGGTTATGTCGCGCGCGAGATCATCACCAATCCCGAGCTTCAAAGCGTGCTCTGGGGCGGCACCGATTACGGCCCGGTGATCCGGTCGAACCTGATGACTTACGGCCTGATGGAGGAAAATGCGGCTGGCGGCTTGCTCGGCATGATCTTTGGCATGCGGCGTGATCGATTCGGCGAGGAGACACGTTCCGGCGTTCCCGCGATCAACTATTTCCTCACAGACGGCGAGAATGCCGACCGAGATGCGGCCTGGGCTCTGCTGGAGAAGGCTGAGCACGCCGAATCCCAAATCTACTACGTTATGGTCGGTATCGGCGACGAACGTTTCGACTTCCTGCGCGAAGCGGCCGAGCAATTTCCGAATGTAGGCTTCGTCAGCGTCAAGGATCTTGGCGAATTCGTCGGTAGCGACGACGCCTACCAGAAACTGCTGCCGAGTGAACTCTGCGCCTGGCTCAAGCACGAGCATGACGACGAGGACGACGATCACCACTGACCGGGAAAGTCTCTGGAAGACTTGCTGTTGCACGACGACCGGGCGAACCTGATGGCTCGCCCGGCCGTTGTGGTCAGGCGATTGCCTGTGCGGGGGCGGCCAGCAGCTTGCCGGCGGCATGGTTGCGCACCGCGTCGCCAAAGGCGGCAAACAGTTTGTTCGATGGCTTGTCGGTTTCCGCCCAATATTCCGGATGCCATTGCACGCCGACGGCAAAGGCCTTGGCGTCGATGACGGAGACCGCCTCCACCGTGCCGTCTTCGGCGATGGCTTCCACCTGCAGGCGCGGCGCGGTCCTGGCGATCGCCTGGCGATGCAGGGAATTCACGAGGACTTCGCCCGGGCCGAGAATGCCTGCAATGCAGGAACCTTCCTTGACGTGGACGGTCTGGCGGATGGCGTACATGCCGTCGCGATCGACGCCTTCCGGCCGGCGGTGGTCCCAGATGCCGGGCTGCTCCTGGATCTCGGTGGCGAGCGAACCGCCGAGAGCGACGTTCAGTTCCTGAATGCCGCGGCAGATGGCGAGCAGCGGGATGGCACGGTCGATGGCGCGGCGGATGAGCGGCAGGCTGGTAGCGTCGCGGGCGGGATCGAAGGGGCCGTCCCTTTCAGTCGCCTCGGCACCGTAGAGCGAGGGATGGACGTTGCTGGCCGAGCCGGAAACCAAGAGGCCGTCGACGCGATCGAGGATCGCGTCGGTATCGTAGCCTTGCTCGAATGCGGGGATGATGAGGGCCATGACGCCGGCCGCATTCAGCGCGGCGCTGAGATATTGATGCTGCACGGCGTGCCAGATCGCGCCGTCGAAACTGCGGATATCGGCAGGAATGGCAACGATCGGTTTCGTCATGTTTGCCCCGTAAAATCTTTCTGCCTGTCGTTTTGCCGCCAGAATGGACGCCAAGTCAACGGTTGGCTGAGTCCGATGACCAAATTGCGGCGGAGGCGGCGCTATGGCCACCCGGTTTGCTGCTAAGCTGCTGATTTTGATAGGCGCGCTCGTATTGTCTTATTGTCGTCTTGATGCCAAAGGCTAATAGACTAAAGCTTGAATCGCGGCCTTCGCCATGCTTAGCTCTGCCCTCACTGCGGGTAGGGGTGAAGATTGGCCGCGCAGTGCCATCTATACGGGAGGTTTTTGATGGATCGTCGTTCGTTTTTCAAGAAGGCGGGGACCGCCGGCGCCGGAGCGGTTGCCGCGACGGCATTGGCAGCGCCTGCGATCGCGCAGGAGAATCCGAAGATCGCATGGCGCATGACGTCGTCGTTTCCGAAGAGCCTGGACACGATCTATGGCGGCGCCGAGGACATCGCCAAGCATGTCGCCGCCGCGACGGACGGCAATTTCACGATCCAGCCATTCGCGGCCGGTGAAATCGTGCCCGGCCTGCAGGCCGTCGACGCGGTGGCAGCCGGCACGGTCGAGGCAGCACACACCACCTCCTATTATTTCGTCGGCAAGGACCCCACCTATGCCATCGGAACGGCCATTCCGTTCGGGCTGAACAGCCGCCTGACCAATGCCTGGTTTTTCGAGGGCAACGGCAACAAGCTGATGAATGAATTCTATGCCACACAGGGCATGTATGCGCTGCCGGCTGGCAATACCGGTGCGCAGATGGGCGGCTGGTTCCGCAAGGAAATCAACACGCTCGATGACCTCAAGGGCGTCAAGATGCGCATCGCCGGCCTTGCCGGCCGCGTCATGGAGAAGGTTGGCGTCATCCCGCAGCAGATCGCCGGCGGCGACATCTACCCGGCGCTCGAAAAGGGCACGATCGATGCGGCGGAATTCGTCGGTCCCTATGACGATCTGAAGCTCGGCTTCCACAAGGTGGCAAAGTACTATTATTATCCGGGCTGGTGGGAAGGCGGCCCGACGGTGCATGCCTTCTTCAATCTCGAAAAGTGGAGCAGCCTGCCGAAGCACTATCAGGCAGCGCTCACTGATGCCTGCGCCTTCGCCAACACCAACATGCTGGCGAAATACGACATGAAGAACCCGACGGCGCTGAAGCAGCTCGTCGCGGAAGGCGCGACGCTGCGCCCGTTCAGCCAAGAGATCATGGAAGCCTGCTTCCAGGCGGCGACCGGCATCTACAGCGAGATCTCCGGCACGAACCAGTATTTCAAGAAGATCTACGACGACCAGACCGCCTTCAAGCGGGACGCTTATCTCTGGATGCAGCTGTCGGAATATACCTTCGATACGTTCATGATGATCCAGCAACGGGCCGGCAAGCTTTAAGCTTTTCGCCGGCGTCGTTCGCCGAGGCTTCGTGTCCGCTGATAACAAATCCCCCGGATTTCGGTCCGGGGGATTTTCTTTTTCACGCTATTTGGCGGGTGCCGGCGGGGCTCCGGGCAGGCCGTTCAGGGGCGGCAGGGTGAGGCCCGGGATCTGCGGCGAGCCATTGCCGCCACCCATGGGCGGCAGACCGAGCTGGCCGCCGAAGCCCGGCACTTCGATCTTGATGGAGTTCGGATCCACCTTCGGGCCGTGGTCCAGCCAGTAGGTCACCGATTGCGGCCAGAAGATCACGATCGCGACCAGAATGAGCTGCATGCCGACCCAGGGCAGCGCGCCCATATAGATATCCGAGGTCTTGACGTCCTTGCTGGCGATCGAGCGCAGGTAGAAGAGCGCGAAGCCGAAGGGCGGATGCATGAAGCTCGTCTGCATGTTGACGCAGATCAGCACGCCGAACCAGATCAGGTCAATGCCGAGATTGGAGGCGACGGGGGCGAGCATCGGGATGACGATGAAGGCGATCTCGAAGAAATCGAGAAAGAAGGCGAGCACAAAGATGAAGATGTTGACGAAGATCAGGAAACCGACGGGGCCGCCGGGAATACCCGACAGCATGTGCTCGATCCAGCGCGAGCCGTCCATGCCCTGGAAGACCAGGCTGAAACAGGTGGAACCGACCAGGATCATCACCACCATAGACGTGATATGCGTGGTCGATGTCATCGCCTCGCGGACAAGCGGCCAGGTGAGGCGGCGATTCATGGCGGCGAGCAGCATGGCGCCGACGACGCCAAGCGCGCCTGCTTCCGTCGGTGTCGCTAAGCCCATGAAGATCGTGCCGAGCACGAGGAAGATGAGCACGATCGAGGGCACCATGCCCATCAGCACCTTCACGAGCAGCGCCCAGTTGAAGTCGCCTCGCACCTCTTTCGGCAGCGGCGGCATCGACTTCGGTCGGATGATCGACATCACCAGGATGAAGAGCACGAAGATCGCCACCTGCAGGATCGACGGGCCGATCGCGCCGAGATACATGTCGCCGACCGACCGGCCGAGCTGGTCGGCGAGAACGACAAGCACGAGCGAGGGCGGGATGACCTGAGTGATCGTGCCCGAGGCGGCGATGACGCCGGTGGCAAGGCGCGGACTGTAGCCGTAGCGCAGCATGATCGGCAGCGAGATCACCCCCATGGTGATGACTGAGGCAGCTACCGTGCCGGTAATCGCGCCAAGCACGGCGCCGACGAGGATGACGGCGTAGGCGAGGCCGCCGGGAACGGCGCCGAAGAGCTTGCCGGTGCCTTCGAGCAGGTCTTCGGCAAGTCCGCAACGCTCCAATATCGCCCCCATGAAGGTGAAGAAGGGGATGGCAAGCAGGAGGTCGTTGGAAACGATGCCGAAGAAGCGCAGCGGCAAGGCTTGCAGGAAGACCTCACCGAAATGGCCCGTGGCGATGCCGATAATGCCGAAGAACAGGCCGACGGCGGCCAGCGAAAAGGCGACCGGAAAGCCGTAGAGCATGAAGATGACCATGCCCAGGAACATCGCCGGCGGGATGATACCGAAATCAAACAAATCCGTTCCCCTCGGTCCGCTTTACTGCAGCGGCTTTTCGTATTTCGTGTCGATCTGGATGGTGCCGGTCAGCGCTGCTATCCGTTTGATCAGTTCGGAGACGCCTTGAAGTGAAAGCAGCGCGAAGCCGGCGACGAGGATCAGCTTGACGGGCCAGCGGATCAGCCCGCCTGCATTGCCGGATATTTCCCCCTGCTGATAGGAGATCGCGAAGAAGGGCCAGCAAAGCCAGGTGAGGAAGACGCAGACGGGGATGAGGAAGAGGATGAGGCCGATGATGTCGATCCAGATCTTCGCCTTATCTGAAACCGCGCCGTAGATCAGATCGACGCGGACATGCTCGTTGTTGCGCAGCGCATGCGAGGCGCCGAGCAGGACGACGAAGGCGAAGAGATACCATTGGATTTCAAGCCAGCCGTTCGAACTGTAGTTGAAGGCATAGCGGACGATGGCGTTCCCGGCGCTGATCAGGCAGCAAAATAGCACCATATATTCGGAAAGTTTGCCCATGAAGCGGCTGATCGCGTCGATCAGCCGGCTAGCGGCCAGAAGTGCCGACATTCGCCTCCCCTCGTTCTTGTTCTGCCGGTTTCCGGCAGCTTTCCCTCTTTGCAATCGATGTAGACCACGGCCCTTGAAATTGGAAGGATAAATGCCCCGCGTTGGAGTATAGTCTTAGGCGCAGTAGGCAGGCGGCGCGATCGCCGAATATTCGGACAACCCAGGCGTGGATAAATTATTTCAGTAATCTCGCGAGTAGGCTGCATTATCTCGCGTAGGATGTAGGGTTCACGCTCTGGTTTTAGAAAATTTGACCAAATGTTTGATTCCATTGAAATCAATTTTTAAAGGGTTGGCCTTAGAATTCCCGCGCACAGGGAAAGTGTGGATGAAGCCAGATAACCCGAACAGGGTCCCTTTAGATGTGTATCTGTCGTTTGTGAGTTCCCTGTCCGGGAATCGCATGACGCTTCTTGTCGGCGTGATTGTGCACGTTGCGACGTGCCTTGCCGTGGCTGCCAAGACGCAATACTCCATCTACATCCTGCTGTCGGTCGCCTTCCTTCTGGTCTTCGGCGCTCGCATGGCCATCTTCCGGCAGTTCGATCGTGTCGACAAGCAGAGCCTGTCGCACGCCGGAATCGAGCGTTGGGAGCGGATTCTCGTTGCCAGCGGAGCCTGCACCACCGCGCTTCTCGGCTTCGCCAGCGGCTACGCCATCTTCGTCGTGCACGATTCCTTTGCAGAACTTGCCTGTATCTCGGTCACCATGGCGACCATGGTTTCCGTCGTCGGCCGCAACTACGGCTCGCGCTTTGCAGTCGACCTCCAGACATTCTTCTGCTGCCTGCCGATGATCATCTGCAGCCTGCTGGCGATGGATTTTTATCGCGGCGTGCTGTCGATTTTCCTCATTCCTTTCTGGCTGACGACGCGGGCCATGGCGAACGGCGTGCGCGAGTTTCTCTATGAGAACGTCATTGCGCGCCGGGAAATCACCATCATCGCCGACCGTTTCGATACGGCGCTCAACAACATGCCGCACGGCCTCGTCATGGTCGATGCCGAAAACCGCGTCCAGGTCATCAACCGCAAGGCCTGCGAGCTTCTGAAGATCGGTGCGCCGGAGCGGCTGAAGGACCGCGATCTCGGCGCCGTGCTGCGCTACGGCGCGCGTCACAGCTTCATGGATGCCTCGCAGCCGGAGCTCATCCTGCGCCAGCTCACCCAGGTCGCCGAGGGCAGCCTGTCGCGCACGCTCATTCACTTTCCCGAGAGCCTGTCGCTCGAATTCTCCGCCAGCCGCAGGGCCGACGGCGGCGCCGTACTGATCTTCGAAGATGTGTCGAGCCGGGTGAAGGCGGAACAGAAGATCATGCATATGGTCCGCTTCGATGCGCTGACCGGCTTGCCGAACCGCCAATATTTCGGCCAGCTCGTGCAGGAATATCTCGCCAAACATCCGCGGAAGTCCGGGCCGCTCGGCTTCATGGTTCTCGATATCGACGAGTTCAAACATGTCAACGACATGCGCGGCCATGTCACCGGCGACCATCTGCTCTGTGCAATCGCCGCCCGCATCAAGCAAGCCTCCGGCAACGCTATCCTCGGCCGCCTGATGGGAGACCAGTTCATCCTGTTCTTCCCGCATGCGAAGCAACCAACCTCGCTCGACCTCGAGATTCGCCGTGTGCACGCCGCAATTCAGGGTAACTACGAGGTCGACGAGTTGACTTTCCTCGTTTCGCTCAGCGCTGGTTATGCGATCCTCGAAAGTGACGCATTTGCGCTGGACGAATGGAGCGTCAAGGCGGATCTCGCGCTGTTCGAGAGCAAGTCGCGCTTCAAGGGCGGTATATCAGGCTTCGAGCGCGAGATGGACGGGCGCTATATCGAGCAGCAGAAGCTGAAGGCGGATCTGCGCGAAGCGGTCTCGGCGCAGGCGCTGCATCTCGCCTTCCAGCCGATGTTCCGGGCTGACGGCGCACGGATCGAATGCGCCGAGGCGCTGGCGCGCTGGGTGCATCCGGAAAAAGGCTCGATCCCGCCCGACGTCTTTATCCGGCTCGCCGAGGATATGGGCATCATCTCCGACATCACCCGTTTCGTGCTGTTCAAGGCCTGCAGCGAATGCATGACCTGGCCGGAGCATATCGCCGTCTCGGTCAACCTTTCTGCACGGGATCTGCGCAATGCCGACATCCTGTCCGTGGTCGCCGACGCGCTTGCCCATTCCGGCCTCGACGCGGCGCGGCTGCATCTCGAAGTCACCGAGAGCTGCCTGATCGACGAGCCTGCGGCGGTGCGCGCTATCCTTGCGGAACTCAGATCCCGCGGCATCACCATCGCCATCGACGATTTCGGCACCGGCTTCTCCAGCCTCAGCTATCTCGACACGCTGCCGCTCGATATCGTCAAGATCGACCGCTCCTTCGTGCGCAATATCGTCGAGGATGCGCGTCGCCTCAAGCTCTTGCGCGGCACGGTCAATCTCGCCCGCGAACTGGGTCTGAAGATCGTCATCGAGGGTGTGGAGACCGAGGAGCAGCTGACGCTGCTCAACAAGCACCGCAGTGCCGATCTGGTACAGGGCTACGTTTTCTCGCCGCCGGTGCCTTCCCAGAACATCAGGCTGCTGCAAGAGGGCATCGGCCGCCGCACCGTCCAGCGCCGCCGCAACAAGGTCGCCTGAACCGCCTGCAAGTGACTGGTTATCCAGCCGAAAATCTTGCGCGCCGTTAACCTTAATAATTTAAATTCAACGCAAATTCTTAGATTTTCTTGCCTACGTGTCGCTGGCGTATGATTAATGATCCGTTAACGAGCGGATCGAGAGAATGTCAGACACACTTTTTACGCGTAGCGATTTCAGCAAGAAAATCCTGGAAATTCTGGATCACGTCGAATATCGCCGTGTCGAAAGCAGCGAAGACATGGAGGACGTGGAGCGGCTGCGCTACAAGGCCTACAAGGCCCACGACGCGCTGTCGCTTGCCCCGGAAGGCCTGTTGGACGATGTCGATTTCGACAGCCATGCCTATATCTTCGGTCTGTACTATTATGGCGAACTGGTCAGTACGATCCGACTTCACTATGTGACGCCGGAGCATCGTGTCAGCCGTTCCGGAGAGGCCTTTCCCGAGGCGATGGATGAGCTTTTGGACGCCGGGCTGACCTTGATCGACCCGGCGCGTTTCGCGGCCGATCCCGAACTCACCGCCGACATGCCATGGGTTCCCTATCTGACGCTGAGACCCGCCATCGTTGCGGCAGCGTATTTCCGGGCTGACCGCGTTATTCAGTCCGTCCGGCCCCCGCACGCCGCCTTCTACAAGCGGGTTTTCTATGCCGATACCATCGTGCCCGGCCGACTGGCGGAGAGTTACGGGGTTGACGTGACGCTGATGGCGACGAATGTGATCGAGGTCGGGCGCAAGCTCTTGACGCGCTATCCCTTCTTCATCTCCAGCGCCAGCGAGCAGCGCATGATGTTTTCGCGCAATCCCAACGATACGCTGCCGCCGCTCACCATCATTCCGACGGCGCGTTTCGTGCCACCAGGCGAACTCGGCACCGATCTGCCGCTGTGATTTCTCCTCTTTCCGGTGGAGAGAGGACACTTGTGGGGCGACGACGAGCGGAGACGAGCCGTCGGCGTCCCTCACAATTTTTCAGCCTGGGAGAAGGTGTTTTTGACCCGCGCATGCGGCATTCTCATGCATTGCGCTTTCGCCTGTCATTGTGTAATTCCTGCGAGAGGGATTTCCTTCGCCCCGAGCGAGGGAATCAGGCAGCGCAAAGGCATTTCAGGGAGACGATATTTATGGCCGAACATCATACCGGACCGGTCGAGACCGGCGCGCCGATGGATTACAAGGAACATGAGCAGACCTACAACATGTTCATTGCCGGCACGAAATACGGCTCGATGCTTCTCATCGTCCTCCTGCTTGCCATGACCGCCGGTTTCTTCGGCGGCGCCGGTCTTCTTGGCGGCCTTTTCGTCTTCATCGTTCTTCTCGCCGTCGGCATCGCCCTGTTCCGCTGATCGCGTAGATCAGAGGGTCAGAGCGTCCTTTGCGCGTCCGAAAGGACGCACGGCGCTCTGAGGGGAGGAGAAGCTTCTCCGAAGCTTTGTGAATAAGGTGCTTGGCCTGCGCGGGGGAGCCTGCGGCGGTCTGGCTGACCCGGAGGAGGGGGCAGTTGGGCAATATTGTTTTCGTTGCGAGGGAACTCACGGACGGGGAGACACGTGTCGCCGCCTCTCCCGAGACCGTGAAGAAGATGAAGAGCTTTGGCTTCGACGTCGTCGTCGAAGCCGGCGCCGGTGTGCTGTCACGCATTCCCGACGCCGAGTTCGAGGCCGCGGGCGCCAGAATCGGCAGTTTTGCCGACGCGATCTCCGCCGACGTGGTGCTGAAGGTGCGCCGTCCAAGCGCATCGGAGATCTCGGGCTATAAGAGCGGCGCCGTGGTCATCGCCGTCATGGACCCTTATGGCAATGACGAAGCGATCGCGGCCTTGGCAAGTGCCGGGCTTTCGGCTTTCGCCATGGAGTTGATGCCGCGCATCACCCGCGCCCAGTCCATGGATGTGCTTTCGTCCCAGGCCAATCTCGCCGGCTACCAGGCCGTCATCGAGGCGGCTGGTGTCTATGACCGCGCCATGCCGATGATGATGACGGCGGCAGGCACCGTGCCGGCGGCCAAGGTCTTCGTCATGGGCGCCGGCGTCGCGGGCCTTCAGGCGATCGCGACTGCGCGTCGCCTCGGCGCGGCGGTGTCGGCCACCGACGTCCGCCCGGCCGCCAAGGAACAGGTCGCCTCGCTGGGCGCCAAGTTCATCGCCGTCGAAGACGAGGAGTTCAAGGCCGCGGAAACGGCCGGTGGTTATGCCAAGGAGATGTCTGCCGACTATCAGGCGAAGCAGGCAGCGCTCGTCGCCGAACATATCGCCAAGCAGGACATCGTCATCACCACCGCTCTCATTCCCGGTCGCGCCGCGCCGCGGCTCGTTTCGCGCGCTATGCTGGCCTCGATGAAGCCGGGTGCGGTCGCCGTCGATCTCGCGGTCGAGCGCGGCGGCAATATCGAAGGGGTCGTCGCCGGCGAGATCGCCGATGTCGACGGTGTCAGGGTGATCGGTTTCGCCAATATGCCGGGCCGGGTCGCGGCCAGCGCGTCGGCGCTCTACGCCAAGAACCTCGTCACCTTCCTCGAGACCATGGTCAACAAGGAAAGCCGCAGCGTCGTCGTCAATTTCGACGACGAACTCGTCAAGGCAACGATGCTGACCTATGCCGGCGACGTTGTTCATCCCGCCTTCGGCGGCGCGAAGAAGGGAGACAACTGATGGCCAGTGAAGCAATGGACAAAGCGCTGCAGCAGCTCGATCAGGCCGTGACCGCCGTGATCACGGCAGCGGCGCAGGCGCCGGAAGCCGCAAGTGCCGCGACCGGCGGAGCGATCGATCCCTTCGTCTTCCAGCTCGCGATCTTCGTATTGTCGATCTTCGTCGGCTATTACGTCGTATGGTCGGTGACGCCGGCTCTGCATACGCCGCTGATGGCCGTCACCAATGCGATCTCCTCCGTCATCGTCGTCGGCGCGCTTCTGGCGGTCGGCATCTCGACAAGCGGGCTTGCGACCGGCTTCGGTTTCGTCGCCTTGGTGCTCGTTTCGGTAAATATCTTCGGCGGCTTCCTCGTCACGCAGCGAATGCTGGCGATGTACCGCAAGAAGGACAGGTGAGGGACGGATGACCAATATCGCAGCCTTCCTCTATCTCGTCTCCGGCGTTCTTTTCATCCTGGCGCTGCGCGGCCTGTCGCACCCGGCCACCAGCCGCAAGGGCAATCTCTACGGCATGGTCGGCATGGGAATTGCCATCCTGACGACGCTGGTGCTGGCGACGCCCAGTTTCGGCGGCTTTGTGCTGATCATTCTGGGTCTTGCCATCGGCGGCAGCGTCGGCGCCTATGTCGCCCGCACCATCCCCATGACCTCGATGCCGCAGCTCGTCGCGGGCTTCCACTCGCTGGTCGGTCTTGCCGCTGTGCTGGTCGCCGCTTCAGCTCTTTATACGCCTGCTTCCTTCGGCATCGGCGAGATCGGCCAGATCCATACCGAGGCTCGCATCGAGATGGCGCTCGGCGTCGCGATCGGGGCACTGACCTTTACCGGATCAATCATCGCCTTTCTGAAGCTCGACGGTCGCATGTCCGGCAAGCCGATCCTGCTGCCCTATCGGCACCTGATCAATGCGAGCCTGCTGGTGCTGATCGTGCTCTTCATCATCGGTCTTGCCGCCACGGAAAGCCATTTCGACTTCTGGGCGGTGGTGGCATTGTCGCTGGCGCTCGGCGTTCTGCTGATCGTGCCGATCGGCGGAGCCGATATGCCCGTCGTCGTCTCGATGCTGAATTCCTATTCCGGCTGGGCTGCGGCCGGCATCGGCTTTACGCTCGGCAATCTGGCGCTGATCATCACCGGCGCGCTCGTCGGCTCCTCCGGCGCAATCCTCTCCTACATCATGTGCAAGGGTATGAACCGTTCCTTTGTGTCCGTCATCCTCGGCGGTTTCGGCGGCGAGACGGCGTCCGGCGGACCCGACACATCGGACAGGACGGTCAAGCTCGGCTCGGCGGAGGATGCGGCCTATCTGATGGCGAATGCGTCCAAGGTCATCATCGTGCCCGGATACGGCATGGCGGTCGCCCAGGCTCAGCATGCGCTGCGTGAACTCGCCGACAATCTCAAGAAGAACGGCGTCGAAGTGAAATATGCGATCCATCCGGTCGCAGGCCGCATGCCCGGCCACATGAATGTGCTGCTCGCCGAAGCCAATGTTCCCTATGACGAAGTCTTCGAGCTCGAGGACATCAATTCGGAATTCGCTCAGGCCGACGTCGCCTATGTCATCGGCGCAAACGACGTTACCAATCCCGCGGCACGCGACGACAAGACCTCACCGATCTACGGCATGCCGATCCTCGACGTCGACCGGGCAAAGACCTGCCTCTTCGTCAAACGCTCGCTCGGCTCGGGTTATGCCGGCATCGACAATACGCTGTTCTACAAGGACGGCACGATGATGCTGCTCGGCGATGCGAAGAAGATGACAGAGGATATCAACAAGGCGATTGCGCATTGATCGACGCAGATACAGCCGCCCTCGGGCGGCTGTTCGATTCAGGTCGGGTGCTGGTAGGCGTCTATCATATCTCGCCCGGCACAAGCGTTATCTTCTCGACGCCGATCGCCAGGTTAAGACCTTCCTGGGCCTGGACGTTTAACGGCTGAAGCATGAAAGCCTTGTCGGTGCCGCCGGCGATCACCTTGGCGCCGGCGCCCGCGCCGAAACTCGCATCGGCGCCGATCCCGTAATATTCGCCGGCAAGGGCGAATTGCGGAACATTCGTGCCGGTCTTTGCCAGCACCTGCCAGATCATCACGCTCTTGCCGGTCCGGCCGATATCAAGGCCGAACTTCTCGATCTTGCCGGCATAAACCGCCTTTGCGCCACCAGTGGCCGGCGTATAGGTGCAGATGAGGTTCTTCTGCGAGGTGACGATCAAGCCTTGGCCGCCATCCGATCCGCAGACGAGACGGCCAAGCTCGACATAGTCTTCCGCGCCCGCCGGGCCTGCCCAGGCTGCGGCCGCCAGGGCCACGGCTGCGATCATACTTTGCTTGAACATGGTCTTTCTCCTTTGGAATGACCTGTCCGAAACGAGTGGAGATGGCGATTGTTCCTGAAGCATGTCGCGCAAAACTGCGCAGCGGTTTTGCGCAAAGACATGCGAAAAATACTTAAAGCGCGGCAAGCGAACCTGAAGGATCGCGGCGCGCTTCAGTTATTCCCGCTCCAGCGTGGCACGTTGCGCCGTGAGCACCCATAACAGGCCTTCGGGTCGGAAATCGACCTCTACCGTGCCGCGAAAGGCGGCGGCGGCATGAGCCTTGATAACGGTCGTGCCGAAGCCCGAGCGCGATGGCTCCACGACCGGCGGGCCGCCGCTCTCCTCCCAGCTGAAGCGGAGCAGGGCGTCCGGCTTGTCTTCCTCCCTGACATCTCGCCATTGGAAGCGGACACGGCCCTGCGGCACGGAGAGCGCGCCGTATTTTACCGAGTTGGTGGCGAGTTCGTGCAAGGCGAGGCCGAGATTCTGCACGGCATCCGGTTTCAGCACGAAATCTTCGCCGCTGATTTCTATCTGTTCGCGTGATTGCGGGAAGGCCTGCAGATGGATGTCGACGACCCGCCGCAGCGACACACCTCCCCATTGCTCGCTGGTCAGGAGCTCGATCGAACGTACAAGCCCCTGGAGGCGATCGGAGACGGCGGCGCTGAAGCTCTCGACGCTGTCGGCCTGCTTGGCGAGCTGGCGCATCATTGCCTGGGCGAGTGTCAGGAGATTCTTCGTGCGGTGAACGAGTTCGTGCATGACGAAGCGCAGCCGATCCTCGGTCTGGCTGCGATCGAAGGAAGCGTTCGAAAGGGCGATCGCCACCTGGTTCGCCTCGATGACGCTGGTCTCGACCGGCGAGACAATGTGGCCCTCGCCCATGCGGTTCGCCATGTCGGCGATCTCGCGGATGGTGGTGCGCACCTGCCTTGCGACAGCATAGGCGCCCAGCACGGCGACGAGCACAAGGGCCACGCCACCGATGATGAGGAACCGCCAGGTGCTGAGGATCGAAGCCTGGGCGATCGGTCCCCAGATCACCGTCTTCCACGACCAGCCGGGGATCTTGGCATAACCAAGCAGCATATGCGGCATGATCGTCTCGTCCTGGAAGACGCCGCGGGACGCGGTCAGCGCCGGTAGGATGCGCGGGTCGAAGGGCGTGCCGGGCTCAAGATGGGTGGGGCCCGTGGAGGCAACGATGTGTCCGCTCTGGTCAACGACGGCGGCCGACCAGCCTGATGCAAGTCCCTCGGTCGTCACGAGCTTGCCCAGATCCCTGGCGTCCTGCGTGATGATGAGGGCTGCGACCGGATCGTCGGCTCGCGGCAGGGTGACGTTGTAGACCCAGTCGCCGCTGATCCGGCCGCGGAAGACGTCGGAAGCCTCGATGCGGCCGGAGGCCATGGCCGACTCGAGCGCAGGTATGTTCGCCACCTTTTCGAGCGGCGTGCCGAATGCCCGACGCGTGTTCAGGAGTTGCTGCCCGCTGCGGTCGACGGCGATGACGAACATGGTATTGTCGCGCAGGGCCGTTTCCGTGCGCTCGTGGAAGGCGGCGAGGTTGCCGTTTTCCAGCTCCGGCGAGCTCGACAGCAGCCGCAGCGTCGTTGCCATATCCTGAAGCTGGCGGTCGATGATGCGTGAGAGGGCAAGCGCATCCTGCGCCGTCTCGCGCTTCAGCGTCGAACGCTGGTTGTCCTCCAGCTGCAGCAGAAGCAGCGCCACGAAGGCGAAGATCGGCAGTGCGATCGCCACCGCCATGGCGACGAGATAGGTGCCGATTGAGGCCTTGGGAAAGAACAGCGCGACGATCTTCATCTATTGCGCCATATCGCATGCGCGCAGCCCGCAACAGTTTTCGCTTGCGGTTGGGAAAGCAAAGATCCGCATCTCTCGCAAAACCGCCCTCGACAGGTTTTCGGACGCCCGATAGCAGGCTATCGAAGCAGGCTTATGTTAGGGGGAGCAAGAGCTGGTTGCAACATACTATGACATGTTGCTGAGGACGGAGGTCGTTTTCGGCGCGCCTTTTGACGCGGCGGGCCTGCCTTCGCGGCAAGACCGTAGCCTCCGGACTGCACCGGATCGAGGATGCTTCGAAGGGCGCCGTCAGGAGAATACGTTGATTTAACAGGATATTGAGCGGCGTTCCGAAGGGCGGCAATTGCCGCAACCGGCTGTCGTGGGCGGTCGGTGCTCCGGGCCGCCCACTAATGTCCTTAGCCGGCTGAGGCACCGACACGGGCCAGGCCGTCGCGAGCCGGCTGGTATTTGGGATCGAGGCCGACGGCGTGGCGATAGGAGCGGGCGGCCTTCGCCTTGTCGCCGCGGCGTTCGTAGACGAGCGCCTGGTTGGCCCAGGATTCGGCGATGTTGCCGTTGAGCTCGATCGCATGGTTGAAATCGGCAAAGGCGTTGTCGTCGTCGTTCAGCGCGATATAGGAAATGCCGCGGCCATTATACGGTTCGGGCGAATTCGGCGCGAGCGAGATCGCCTTCGAGAAATCGTCGATCGCCTTATCCTGCTGATTACGCTTCTGGTAGATCAGACCGCGATTGTGATAGGCGCGGCCATCAGTGGTGCCGAGCTGGATCGCCTTGCTAAAATCGTTGAAGGCCGGATCGTCCTGGCCGGCCATGCGATAGACATTGCCGCGGCCGATATAGGCGACGTCATAGCTCGGATTGATCTGCAGGGCGGCGTTGTAATCGGCAATCGCCTGCTGCTGCTGACCCATGTTGCGATAGACGAGGGCGCGGTTGGCATAGGCCTGGAAGAAACGCGGATTGATCTGCAACGCCGTGTTGAAATCGTTCAGCGCCTGGCGGAACTGGCCGGCGCGGCCATAGGCGGAACCGCGGACGTTATACCCTTCCGGATCTTTCGGATTGGCGTTGATAACAGCCGTCAGCGAAGCGATGTTCTCTTCCGAACCCTGCGCCTTGTCGATGTGGATCACGGCATCCGAGGTGGAAGTCGTGTCGCAGCCGGCGAGACCGAACATCGCAGCCAGCGCCAAGGCGGGCAGGAATGCGGTTTTCTGCAGGCGCGCGTTGCGGGACGGATTGAAGGTGGTAACAGCCATTCGGGCTCGCTTTCCCCATACGGCATATCCGGTTTGCGGATATGCGATCTTCAGCGGCAAAACTAAAAAGGCGGCGGCGAACCTATCGCCCCCGCCACAATGCATCTGAAAACGTCGAAAAAACGACGGCAACGCTCAGCGTGCGACCAGACCTTCACGCTGGGCGCGCTTGCGGGCCAGCTTGCGAACGCGGCGAACAGCTTCAGCCTTTTCGCGAGCACGCTTCTGCGACGGCTTCTCGTAGTAGTCGCGCATCTTCATTTCGCGGAAAATGCCTTCGCGCTGCATCTTCTTCTTGAGAGCGCGGAGAGCCTGATCGACATTGTTATCGCGGACAAGTACCTGCACGAGAATCACGTTCCTTTGGTTGGTTGATGCCTGAGGCGGCGCAGCGCCAGGGGCAAAAAAATAACGTTCGCGCGGCCGCAGCCTTGCGATTGGTGATGCGGGATAGCAGATCAGGTACGGGAAGTCCAGATGGATATGGGAAGGCGGCCGGAAAAATCACGCTTCGCCCGATATCCGGTTGCGATCCGGGGTCTCGGGCTGGGCTTCATCCAGCGCGGCAATCGCCTCCTTGAGCGCCGTCCGGACCCGCAGACGGTCGGCAGGCTCCAGCCGGCTCATATCCAGATGCAGGTCGAGCCCGGAGAGATGCTCGCTGAGAACGCGGCTCTTGTGGTCGGCGCCGAGCGTCAGCCCGTCGACGGCATAGGGCACGATCTCGCGCTGTATACCCTTCATCGTGATCGGCGGCAGGGGATGGGCGTCGACGATTTCGTTCACCAGCGCATAGGTCTCGTAGCTGATGACGATTTCTCCGCCCCGGGCGATCGATTGCAGACGAGCGGCGAGATTGGCCTCCGCTCCGATGATCGTATAGTCCATCCGGTCGTTGCTGCCAAAATTGCCGACGTTGCAATAGCCGCTGTTGATTCCCATGCGCACGACGAAAGGCTCTTCAGTGCCGTTCCTGCGCCATCTGTCCTTGAGTTCGCCGAGACGGCGCTGCATGTCGACGGCCATGCGCAGGCATGCTTTCGCATCCTCCTCCGGTCCCTTGGTTTCCGGGTCGCCGAAGAAGACCAGCATCGCGTCGCCGATAAACTTGTCCACCGTGCCGCCATGCTCGAGCGCAATGTTCGACATTTCCGTCAGATATTCGTTGAGCATCTCCGTCAGGGCTTCGGGTTGCAGGCGCTCGGTGGTCGCCGTGAAATCCTTGATGTCGGAGAAGAAGATCGTCAGGCGCTTGCGCTCGGTATGGACGACGACGTCCTTCTGGCCGCTGAAGATGCTCTTGTAGATCTGCGGCGAAAGATAGCGCGAAATCTTCAATGAAATGCTGGCGAGGAACTCGTTCGCCGCTTCCAGATCTCGGTTGGCGCTATGGATTGCGCGCGTCTGCTGCCTCTGGAGCGCGATGAAGCTGATACCGATGACGGCGACGAAAAGGAAATAGCAGAGCAGGTATTTGAAGGCGAAGACATTGCTCGCATAGGGCTGCCTGATAATGACTTCCTGAATGCCGCGCACATCACCGACTTTCCAGTCGGTCTTCGGGCTTTCGGGATGGGTATTGTGGCAGGCGACGCAGGCCTGGCCCATGACGACAGGGGTGATGAAGCGCAGCGTATCGGTCAATCCGACGCGGGTGAGATCGTTCAGTGTCTGCTGCGGATTGGCGCGCAGGGCTGCGAGCGCTTGTCTCTCGAAGTCGTCGAGTTCGTGGGATGCGCGGCTCTTGAAGGGAAGGTCGGAGACGAAGCGGTAGGTGATATTGGCCTGCTGCTCTTTAATAACGTCGCCGAGTTCCAGGGAAAGCGTGGCCGGCAGCGGGATGGCGCCTGGTATATTCGCGTAATTGTGGGAGACGACCGTGCCTTCGATCGCGCCACTGGCATGCGCGGCCAGAACGCGTCCCACGACATTCGTGGAATAATAGGCGCGGATGCTCGATATCAGCGAGCTCATGTCGCGCGCCTGACGCCGCAGCGTATTTCCCGAGAGATCGCTGATATCCAGCCAGACGGCAAGCGGCAGTCCTGCGAGCATTGCCAGCACGACGACAATCAGCCAGTAGCCGCTCCGGCGCGCGGCGGATTCGGAAATCAAGGCGACCCCTCGTTCTTCTCTGGAAAACATCCGATTTTCGATCGCTACAAGAACATTTCGCCGCGTGCCCGGCAAGATCGAAGCCCTGTCATCCCGGCAAAAGGCCAGTCGAAACCGGAAGTGTCGCACGGCAGGCCGAAAGAGAGGATCGGGACGTATCTGCGAATGGCGTTTGAAGCGAAAGCGGCGTAGCGTGTCTGCCGGCAGGAGCGGATCGCCCCGCCGGCCGCGGAGGGGACTGCCGGTAAAATCATGACGCGCGCGCAGCAAATCGGTGTCGTTATCGGCTTGGCGATCGTGGCTCTCCTCACGATGCTGCGGGCTGGCGATCCCGGGATATTCAAGCTCATCCGCGGCGTGACGTTCGACGAGTATCAGCGGCTGGTTCCCCGGACCTTCGAGCCGATGCCGGTCCGCGTGATCGATATCGACGAGGCCTCATTGCAGGAATTCGGCCAATGGCCCTGGCCGCGGGACCGGCTGGCCCTGCTAGTGAACCGGCTTTCAGACATGGGAGCCTCGGCCATCGCCTTCGACGTTCTCTTCTCCGAGCCGGACCGGCTGTCGCCGCGCAATGTCGTCCGCGACGTCGCAGGCATAGATCCTTCGCTTGCCGAGACGCTGCCCGACAACGACGAGATATTCGCACGGTCGATTGCCGAAAAACCTGTTGTGCTCGGCTTCGGCCTTTCCAATGAGGGTAATTACCGGCCGCCGGTGAAGGCGGGATTCGCCTTTACCGGCGAAAGCCCGGTCTCGGCTCCGCCCTATCTCGGCGCTTCGACGCCGCTGCGGCCGCAATTGGAGGCCAATGCGGCGGGGCTCGGTCATATCAGCCTCAATCCCGGCAATCCCTCGCCGGTGGTGCGGGCGGTTCCCTTGTTCCTGACCGACGGCAAGCAGCTCTATCCGAATCTCGCGGTCGAGGCGCTGCGCGTCGCCCAGGGGGTATCGACCTATGTTCTGTCAGGCGCGCCCGATCGCGCCGGCATCATGACATCGGTAAAGATCGGGGATTTCGTCGTACCGCTGACGGCGGCCGGCGAGCTCTGGCTCTATGTCAGCCCTGACCGGGCAGAGCGGTATATATCCGCCCGGCAGGTGCTTGCAGGCGGAGGAGCCTCTCCCGAGGTGGCGGCGGCCATCGACGGCAGCATCGTTTTCGTCGGGACATCGGCGACCGGCCTGCAGGACATCCGCGTCACGGCGCTTGGGGAGAACGTTCCCGGCGTTTCGCTGCATGCGCAGGCCGTTGAGCAGATCCTCTCCGGCCACTTTCTCTCGCGGCCCGACTGGGCGGACGGGCTGGAGATCCTAACGATCGCCGTGCTCGGGTGCCTGCTTGTGGTGGTGACGACCTTTGTCAGCCCTGCCGTCGCTCTGATCTGCGGACTGTTGATCACGGCAATGGCGCTTGTGGCATCCTGGTTCTCGTTTCTCTATGCGGGGCTTCTCTTCGATCCGCTGGCTCCGATCATCAGCGGATCGATTACGCATTTTGCCGCAACTTCGTTCCGCATCCTGGTGATCGACCGGGAGCGGCGCGAGGTGCGGCGCGCCTTCGGCCATTATCTCTCCCCGTCGCTGCTCCACCGCATCGAACATAACCCCGATGCGTTACGCCTTGGCGGGGACGACCGTGAGCTGACGGTCATGTTCGTCGATGTCAGGAGCTTTACCGAGATCAGCGAGCGGCTGGCGCCGACTGCCGTCGTCGCGTTCCTGAATACATTGCTCGATGCGCTGAGCCGCCACGTGGTGGCCAATGAAGGCACACTCGACAAGTTCATCGGCGATTCGATCATGGCTTTCTGGAACGCGCCTGTCGATGTGGCGGATCATGAAATCAAGGCCGTTCGCGCAGCGCTTGCCATGCGTGAGACGCTGGCCGAGCTGAACGCCAGCGACGCCTTCGGCTTCGGGCCGGGGCAGCAGGTCGGCATCGGCATCGGCATTCATACCGGTCTTGCCTGCGTCGGCAACATGGGCGCCAAGACCCGCTTCAACTATTCGGCGGTCGGCGATGCCGTCAATGTCGCGGCGCGCATCGAGTCATGCTGCAAGGAAGTCGGTTTTGATATTCTGATATCCGACAGCACGGCGCGGTCGGTGCAGGGAATGGCGCTGATCGAGGCCGGCGCCCTGCCGCTCAAGGGCAAGAGCAGCCGAACGCAAATCCTTGCCGTCGTCGGCGACGAGCGTGTCGCGGCATCTCCTAATTTCGCGGCACTTGAGGTCGTTCACCGCCAACTGACGCAGGCCCTGCATTCGCATTCGCGGAACAGCAGGAAGCTTGTCGCTACGGCAAAGCTCAGGGCGGCACAGGTGATCGGCGGTCTGGCGGAATTCTACCAGCGAATATCGGGCAGGACCGATCATTTCCGGGAAGTGCCGGACGAGGTCGAAAAGAGCGCCGCCGATTGACGGTCTTAGCGATTGTGACCGAAATTCCGACCCCTGTCGCGGTCGTGGTTTCCGCCTCGATCGCCATCATGGTCTCCGCCGCGATGATGATCTCCATCATGGTCGTGATTGTGGTCGCGACCCCCGTCATCCCCGCGGTCTCCGTAGTTACCATGGTCACCATCGTCGTGGCCGCCCGGCCTGTCGTGATGATCGTGGTCTCCGTGGCCGTCCGGCTTATCATGCCCGTCATCCCTGTCGGGTTTATCCGGCTTGTCGTGATGCGGTCTGTCAGGCTTGTCCTGCCGTTCCTTCTGCGGCTCGACGCGTTCTTGCGGCGGGTCCTGCCTCTGTGGGCTGGGTGTGGGGGCCGGATCTGGCGCACGTCTGTCGCTTCTTTCCGGCGCGGCCGAAGCCATGTTGCAGCCGCCGAGCAGGCCGAGACGGCCCGAAAGCCGCTGGTTGCCGGAAAGGAAGGGCAGGGCGCGCTGATTTCCGAGCGCCGCGAGAACGCGGCGATCGGCGGGGCGGGTCGCCGTCATATTGCCGTTCGGCTTGGCGATGACGCAATCGCAGCGCTGCTGCAGCTGCCGGCAGCCGCCCGGGCCACAGAAGCTGGCCGCGCCGTTCAGCAGCACGACGGCGGTGGTGCCGTCCGGGTCGACATAGAAATCGAATGCGGTGCCGCGCACACCGATCGTGCCGGCTGGAGTGAGGATCTGGTAGGCCGAGGATTGCGAATTGCCGCTGACCCAGCGGAAGGTTCCCTTCGCGGCCCTGATGGTGAGTTTCCTGACGGATTGTGAATCGTCGAAGACATATTTGTCGATGACGACCGAAGAACCCCAGCCGACGGCCAGCTTGGTGCCGTCGCGAAACAGGAACTGGCCGAGGCCGGATTGCGATGTCCGGATACGCTCGTCGCGGTGAACACTCGTGTTGACCTCGATCGGGCCGTCTTGTCCTGTCACTTCGGTCTTGATGACGACGGCCTGGCCGACTGGCTCGGCGGCGGGCGCGGGCTGCGCACTGGCGAGCGCGATGGAAAGCGCCGCGATGAATGAACGCCGACCCGACATGATACACGTACCCCGGAACATAGCGAGAATTAACATTTTAGTAACTGCTTGTCTTCTCGCCCAGTTGGGCTAGCGGGATCGGCGGTCGAGCCGGCGCACCGGCTTTTGCGTTCCCCTTGCAAACGGTATCGCCCGAGATCCGCAGGCCGAGCATGGCGCCGGCCGAAAACCGTGCAGTTTTCGACGTCATGTCGTTCAGTGTCAAAAGCAGGGCTCTCGCGCGTCGCAAAAGAACCGTTGTGCCGCATTTGGATTTGCGATTTGTATTGGCGCGGAGAACAGCCCTTTCCCGAAGGAGAAGTAGGCGGATGCGGAAATATTCGGTTTTTGCCGTGGCACGGGAGGCCCTGCGTGGCCACAGAGGCTGGGAGAAGCAGTGGACTTCACCCGAGCCGCGCGCCGAATACGACGTCGTCATCATCGGCGCCGGCGGCCATGGTCTCGGAGCCGCCTATTATCTTGCCAAGGAGCACGGCATCACCAATGTGGCGGTGATCGAGAAAGGCTGGCTCGGCGGTGGCAATACCGGGCGCAACACCACGATCATCCGCTCGAACTATCTCTACGAAGAGAGCATGCACATCTACGAGCACTCGATGAAGCTCTGGGAAGGGCTTTCTCAGGAGCTCAACTACAATGTGATGTATTCGCCGCGCGGCGTGATGATGCTCTCGCACAATATTCACGACCAGCAGTCCTTCAAGCGGCATATCCATGCCAACCGGCTCTATGGCATCGACAACGAATGGCTGACGCCGGAACAGGCGAAAGCCTACTGCCCGCCGCTCGACATCTCGGCCAGCGCGCGCTACCCGATCAATGGCGCAGCGCTGCAGCGGCGCGGCGGCACGGCGCGTCATGACGCGGTTGCCTGGGGTTATGCGCGGGCGGCATCGGACCGCGGGGTCCATATCATCCAGAATTGCGAAGTGACGGGCATCCGTCGCGGTCCTGATGGACGGGTGACCGGGGTCGAGACCTCGCGCGGCTTCATCGGCGCCAGAAAGATCGGTGTGTCGGCGGCCGGCCATACGACGACGGTCATGAAGATGGCTGATGTGCGTGTGCCGCTGCAATCGAGCCCGCTGCAGGCGCTGGTTTCCGAACCGCTGAAGCCGATCTTCCCGTGTGTCGTCATGTCGAACACGGTGCATGCTTATATCTCCCAGTCCGACAAGGGAGAGCTCGTCATCGGCGCCGGTACCGACCAGTACAATTCCTACTCACAAACCGGCGGGCTGCAGATCATCACCCATACGCTCGATGCCATCTGCGAACTTTTCCCGATGTTCCGGCGCGTCAAGATGATGCGGCAATGGGGCGGCATCGTCGACAATACGCCGGACCGTTCAGCGATCCAGTCGAAGACGCCGGTTCCCGGGCTTTACGTCAATTGCGGCTGGGGCACCGGCGGCTTCAAGGCGACGCCGGGCTCGGCCAATCTCTTCGCGCACCTGATCGCCCGCGACGAGCCGCATAAGTTCAACGCCGGCTTGACGCTGGAACGCTTCCGCAGCGGCCGGCTGATCGACGAGGCGGCTGCAGCGGCGGTGGCGCACTGATGATGAGTGCTTCCGCTCAGATGCTTGCTCCTTTCGTTGCTCACCCCCTCATCCGCCTTGCAGGCACCTTCTCTCCGCTGGGGGGAAGGGGAGGAGAAGGAATTTCCACATGCTGCTGATCCATTGCCCTTATTGCCAGGAAGAGCGCTCCGAACTCGAATTCCGCGGCGCCGGTGACGCGCATATCGTGCGGCCCGCCGATATCGCTGCGATCTCGGACGAGGAATTCGAGGCCTATTTCTTTCTGCGTGATAACCCGAAAGGGCTGATATTCGAACGCTGGCGGCATATTCACGGCTGCGGGCGCTTCTTCAATGCGGCGCGCGACACGGTGAGCGACAGGTTCATCGCGACTTACAAGGCGGGTGAGCCGAGGCCGCGGATCGGCGCGGAAGCCGAGCAGCACGAGCCTGTCGAGACATACGAAGCTCTGGAAGGAGAGGCCCAATGAGCGGCGTCAACCGTATCGCCGGCAAGGGGCGCCTGACGCCGGCCAAGACTGCGCGCTTCAGCTTCGACGGTCAGACCTATGCGGCGCTTGAAGGCGATACCGTCGCCTCGGCGCTGATCGCCCACGGCGTGCATCTCGTCGGTCGGTCGTTCAAATATCACCGCCCGCGCGGCATTCTCTCGGCGGGCGCCGAGGAGCCGAATGCGCTGATCGACGTCGCCCGCGATGCGGCGCGCAAGCAGCCGAACGTGCGCGCGACGGTGCAGGAAGTTTTCGACGGCATGATCGTCAAGTCGCAGAACCGCTGGCCCTCGCTCGCCCGCGATGTCGGCGCCATCAACAATCTGATGTCGCCGTTCTTCGCCGCCGGTTTCTACTACAAGACCTTCATGTGGCCGCGCGCCGCCTGGAAGCATGTCTACGAACCGCTCATCCGTCGCGCCGCCGGCCTCGGCGTTGCGCCGACCGAAGGCGATCCGGATCATTATGCGAGCCGCTATGCCCATTGCGACGTGCTGGTGGTCGGCGCTGGCATCGCTGGTCTCTCGGCGGCGCTGGCCGCGGCACAGACCGGCGCCAGGGTGATCCTCTGCGATGAGCAGGCGGAAGCCGGCGGGGCGCTGCGCTACGATGCCGGCGCGAAAATCGACGGGCAGGAAGGCTTCGCCTGGGCGCAGAAGGCCATGGCGCAGTTGAAGGCGATGGACAATGTCGAAGTGCTGCTGCGCACGACCGCCTTCGGCTACTACAACCACAATTTCGTCGGCCTTGCCGAACGCGTCACCGATCATCTCGCCAATCCCTCCCATGATCTTCCGCGCGAACGGCTCTGGCAGGTCCGGGCCAAGCGGGTGATCCTCGCGAACGGCGCGATCGAACGGCACATGGTGTTCCCGAACAACGACCGGCCGGGCATCATGCTGGCCTCGGCGGCGCGGACCTATCTCAACCATTACGGCGTTGCCGTCGGCAAGAACGTCGGCATCTATACGGCGCATGACTCGGCTTACGAGGCGGCTTTCGACCTGAAGCGGGCTGGCGTTTCGATCGCCGCCATCATCGATGTCAGGCAGGCTCCGGGTGCGGCGGTCCTGGCAGGGGCGCGCGCGCTCGGCATTGATGTCCTCGTCGGCCAGTCGGTCGTCAACACGGCAGGGCGGCTGCGCATCTCATCGATGACGGTGGCGCGCAACGGCGGCGGTTCGCAGCGCAAGATTGCGGTCGATGCGCTGCTGGTTTCGGCCGGCTGGACGCCGTCCGTCCATCTGTTCTCGCAGTCGCGCGGCAAGGTGGCATTCGATGCCGAAAGCCAACGCTTCCTGCCCGGAACCTATGCGCAGGACTGCCTCTCGGTCGGCGCCTGCAATGGTACCGACGACCTGCAGCGGACGATCGAGGAGTCGCTTGCCGCCGGCGAGTTGATGGCGAAGGCCAGCGGCAAGAGCGGTGGCGAGAAGATCGCCCTCTCGGGTGAGCAGGCCTATGAGTGGACGGGCGGCATGATCGGCGCTGCCGAAGGCGCCGGGCCGAAGACGAACGCCAAGGCCTTCATCGATTTCCAGCACGACGTCTGTGCCAAGGATATCCGCCTTGCGGTGCGCGAAGGCATGCATTCGATCGAGCATATCAAGCGCTTCACGACCAACGGCATGGCTTCGGACCAGGGCAAGCTTTCCAACATGCACGGCCTGGCGATCGCCGCCGAAATGCTGGGTAAGGAAATCCCGCAGGTCGGGCTCACCACCTTCCGCGCGCCCTATACGCCTGTCAGCTACGGCACGCTGGTCGGCCATTCGCGCGGTGAACTGTTCGATCCGACACGCAAGACGCCGCTGCACGCCTGGGAAGAAGCCCACGGAGCAGTCTTCGAAGATGTCGGCAACTGGAAACGCGCCTGGTTCTATCCCCGGGCCGGCGAAACCATGCACCAGGCGGTCGCGCGCGAATGCCGGACGGCACGCGAGTCTGCAGGCATCTTCGACGCTTCGACGCTCGGCAAGATCGAGGTGGTGGGGCCGGATGCGGCGAAATTCCTCAACCTCATCTATACGAATGCCTGGGACACGCTGAAGCCCGGCAAGGCCCGTTACGGCATCATGACGCGCGAGGACGGCTTCGTTTACGACGACGGTGTCGTCGGACGTCTCGCGGAGGACCGTTTCCACGTGACGACGACGACTGGCGGCGCGCCGCGAGTTCTCCATCACATGGAGGATTACCTGCAGACGGAATTCCCGGATCTGAAGGTATGGCTGACCTCGGTGACCGAACAATGGGCTGTCATCGCGGTGCAGGGGCCGAAGGCGCGCGAGATCGTCGCGCCGCTGGTCGAAGGGGTCGACCTTTCGAACGAAGCCTTCCCGCATATGAGCGTTGCCGAGTGCACGGTCTGCGGCGTGCCGGCGCGACTCTTCCGCGTCTCCTTCACCGGCGAAATCGGTTTCGAAATCAACGTGCCGGCCGACTACGGCCAGTCGGTGCTCGAAGCCGTCTGGGCCAATGCCGAGCCGCTCGGCGCTTGCGTCTACGGCACAGAGACAATGCACGTCCTTCGCGCCGAAAAGGGCTACATTATCGTCGGCCAGGATACTGACGGCACCGTGACCCCCGATGACGCCGGCGTTGCCTGGGCGGTTTCCAAGAAAAAGAAGGATTTCGTCGGCATTCGCGGGCTGCAGCGGCCGGACCTCGTCAAGGAGGGACGCAAGCAACTTGTCGGTCTCGTCACCAAGGATCCGAAGCTGGTGCTCGAAGAAGGCGCGCAGGTCGTTGCCAATCCGAACGAGCCGAAACCGATGACCATGCTCGGTCATGTCACCTCGGCCTACTGGTCCGAAAGCTGCGGCAGGTCGATCGCCTTCGCGCTTGTCGCCGGCGGCCGGGCGCGGATGGGCGAGACGCTCTACGTGCCGATGCCGGACCGGACGATTCCCGTCGAAGTGACGGATCTGGTGTTCTTTGACAAGGAAGGAGGCCGCATCCATGGCTGATGTCGCAATTCGCAAGCCGGTGCTTGACGGCCGTCTCGGCGGTTCCGCAAACGTGCGGCTCACGGTGGCCCCGGTCGCGAGCCGGGTGGCGCTGCGCGCGCCGGCGGAATCGCTTGCAGCACTTTCCTCCGCTCTCGGCCTGTCCGTGCCGACCGCCCCGAAGACATCGAGCCGGGCCGGTGCCCGATCGGTACTCTGGATCGGGCCGGATGAGTGGCTGGTGATCGATGAGGCTGGCGCCGATCTGATGGCGGTATTTGCCGGCGCCGGAGCGCTGCATTCGGCGACCGACGTTTCCCATCGCAATGTCGCGATCATCGTCTCGGGACCTGGTGCGGAGAATACGCTTTCGGCCGGTTGCCCGCAGGATCTGTCGCTGTTTTCCTTCCCGGTCGGCGCCGCATCGCGCACGATCTTCGGCAAGGCGGAGATCGTGCTGTTGCGTACCGAAGAGGACACGTTCCGGGTCGAGTGCTGGCGGTCGTTTTCGGACTTCGTTTTCGGGCTGTTGGCCGAAGCGGCCGGTGATGCGGGACATTGAGGCCGGGGCAATTCCTGTATAGTCCTCTGTTCAAAGGATGGGCGGATGCTGCACCATGCTTCCCTCGGTGTTTCCGATATCGAACGGTCGGCGGCATTTTACGACGCCGCCCTTGCCGCGCTCGGGTATGTCAGGGTCTGGGACGACATCAGGCCTGGGCAAACAGGACAGGCAATTGGCTACGGCCCTCGGGGCGGCGGCGACAAGCTGGCGATCAAGCATCGTCCTGACGGCCAGCGTCCACCCGGTCCGGGTTTTCATCTGGCTTTTGCCGCGCCGAGCCGGCAGGCTGTCGATGAGTTTCATGCGGCGGCAATCGCGCATGGCGGCCGTAACAATGGCCGTCCCGGCCTGCGTCCCGATTACGGCGAACACTACTATGCCGCGTTCGTCGTGGACCCGGATGGGCATGCCCTCGAAGCGGTGATCAATTCGCCAGTGTAACAAGAGCGACGTTTCGCTCAGACGTCCTCAGGGCGATCCTTTGGGTCGAACTGGATGATGGTGATCCATTTTGCCGTCAGCGCCGGCTTCTTCTCGTTTTCGATTTCGATGGTCACGTCATAGGTGGTCATCAGCATGCCGCCGCCGCGAAAGCGCGCCTCGGAGAGCAGGAAGCGGCCGCGGACGCGGGCGCCGCTCTTCACCGGCGTCATGAAGCGGACGCGATCGAAGCCGTAATTGATGCCCATGGTCTGCTCGCGCACTTTCGGCAGGCAGTTGTAGTTCATCGCCGACAGCAGAGACAGTGTCAGGAAGCCATGGGCAATGGTGCCGCCGAAGGGGCTCTCGGCTGCCGCGCGCTCCGGATCGACATGAATGAACTGGTGATCGTTGGTCGCTCCCGCAAAGGCGTCGATCATCGTCTGATCGACGGTGATCCAATCCGAAAGGCCCGTTTCCATGCCGATCAATCCCCGCACGTCGGAGAGTGAAATTTCCGTGCCCATGCATTCCTCGTGAGATAAGCGCGCCGCTTCAAAGCCTTATCGTGCATTTATGACGATTGCGACAAGGATTTGCCCAGGCGGACTAAGGGGGTCATTTTTCCACGAAAAAGGCGACGGAGCGTGGCTCGACGGTAACGCCGGCACCGGCTTTTTTCGTCCCCTCCGGTGCCAGCTGGCGCCAGGCCGCCTCGCCGTCCGAGGGAAGCATGAAGAGCTGGCGGCTGTCCGACCGGTTGAAGAGCACGGCAAGCCTGGTCTGCCTGCCCCGAGAGGAGCGATCGCCGGTCGCAAGCAGCATACCGAGGGTCGAGAGCGACGGCGTCTCCCATTCGGAAACGGTCATCGTTTCGCCGGAGAGCGAAATCCATTCGACGTCACCATCTCCAGAGAGGAAGCCTGTTTCCGAAAAGACTGTGAAGCGGCGGCGCAGCTCTGACACGAAGGCGGTGTGGGCGACGAGATCCTCGTTCAGCGCCTTCCAGTCCAGCCAGGTGATCTCGTTGTCCTGGCAATAGGCGTTGTTGTTGCCGCGCTGGCTGCGGCCGCCCTCATCGCCCGCCGTCAGCATGATGCTGCCGCGAGTGGCAAAGAGCGTTGATATCAGCGCCATCACGTCGTTTATCCGGCGCTTGCGGATTGTGGGATAAAGGGTTTCGCCTTCGACGCCGTTGTTCCAGGAATGGTTCTCGTTGTGGCCATCCCGATTGTGCTCGCCGTTGGCGTCATTATGCTTTCCGGCGTAGGAGACGAGGTCGATCAGCGTGAAGCCGTCATGGGCGGCGAGGAAATTGACGCTGCGCGTCCCGTTGCCGTCGTTGCGGGAGAAGATATCGGAGGAACCGGCAAGCGCCGTCGCGAGTGAGCCTGTCTTCCATTGGTCGCCGCGCCAGTAGCAGCGCAGGTCGTCGCGAACCCGGTCGTTCCATTCGAGGAAGGGGCTGGGGAAATTGCCGAGCTGATAACCGCCGTGACCGATATCCCAGGGTTCGGCGATCATGATGCGGTCGGCAAGCACATCGTCTGCCAGGATCGCGGCAAGCGTTCCCCCGTCGCGCTGGAAGCCGGTCGCGGTGCGACCGAGCACGGGAGCGAGATCGAAGCGAAAACCGTCAACGCCGGCGTTGAGCACGAAGTGGCGTAGGCTGTCGATAACGAGGCGCTGGACCTCCGGATGATCGCAGGCAATCGTATTGCCTGTGCCGGTGTCGTTGACGAGTTCGCCGGGACTGTTCTCGGCGTGGCGGTAATAGTGCAGGTTATCGAGGCCGCGTAGCGACACAGTCGCGCCGTAGCGGTCGCTCTCGCCGGTATGGTTGAAGACGAGGTCGAGAATGACCGCGATGCCTTCGGCGTGGAGAGCCGCGATTGTCTGGCGCAATTCCGCCATGCCGCCCGGAACAAGCCGTGGGTCGAGCGCCATCAGGCCAACGGGATTGTAGCCCCAGCCGTTGGTCAGGCCGAGCGGCGGCAGGTGGCGTTCGTCGATCCAGGCGGTGATCGGCATCAATTCGACGGCATCGACACCGATGCGCTTCAGATGCGCGATGATGGAGGGATGGGCAAGAGCTGCAACCGTGCCGCGCTCGGCTTCCGGAACATCGGGGTGGAGAATGGTGAAGGGCCGCACCGCCACCTCGTAGATAAAGCCGCCCGGTTTGAAGAGCGGCTTGCCGATTGCGGCTGGGGTATCGGTGGTGACGATCGCCTTCGGCATCAGATCCTGGCTGTCCTCGCCATAGATGCCGAGGCGGGGATCGTAGCGGAACGGCCGGTCGATTTCCTTGGCGTAAGGGTCGAGCAGCAGTTTGGAGGGATCGAACCAGAGGCCGTTGTCGGGCGCGTAGATGCCGTCGGCGCGATAGCCGTAGCGGACGCCCTGCCTCAGGCCGTCGACGAAAAGACGATGAATGTGATTGCTGTCGCGCGCCATGGGCAGGCGCGCGAATTCCCTGTTGCCGTCATCCTCGAAGAGGCAGAGTTCGATCTGTGCGGCATGATGCGACCACACGGCAAATTCGACGCCGGTCTCGAAGACGATCGCGCCGCCTTGCGCCGAATTGTGACCCCGCATGTTCCCCCCGGATCAGGTGATCACGGTTGGCTCATCGCGTCCCGTGCGCTCACGAATGCTGGCAATGCTTTCGGCGGCCGCGATGAGATCGGCGAGCGCTTCCTGCGTTTCGATGTTGTGGCGAGTCGAATCCGGCTCGTAGCGCTCGATATAGACACGCAAGGTTGCGCCAGACGTGCCGGTGCCGGACAGGCGGAAGACGACGCGGGAGCCGCCCTCGAAGAGCACGCGAATGCCCTGATGCTCGCTCACCGACTTGTCGACCGGATCGTGATAGGCGAAATCGTCGGCCTTCTCGACTTTCAGATTGCCGATGGTCCTGCCGGGCAGGGTGGAAAGCTGGCTGCGGAGATTGTCCATCAGCCCGTTCGCCGCATCGGTGTCGAGACCTTCGTAATCGTGGCGCGAATAATAGTTGCGGCCGTAGGTCTGCCAGTGCTGGGTGACGATATCGGCCACACTCTCGCCGCGCACGGCAAGGATGTTCAGCCACAGCAGTACGGCCCAGAGACCGTCCTTTTCGCGCACGTGATTGGAACCGGTGCCGGAGCTTTCCTCGCCGCAGATCGTTGCCATGCCGGCATCGAGCAGGTTGCCGAAGAACTTCCAGCCGGTCGGCGTCTCGTACATGCCGATGCCGCGCTTTTCGGCAACGCGGTCGGCAGCGCCAGATGTCGGCATCGAGCGGGCAATGCCGGCGAGGCCGCCGGAATAGCCGGGAACGAGGTTGGCATTGGCGGCAAGGATCGCGAGGCTGTCGGAAGGCGTCACGAAGATGTCGCGGCCAATAATGAGATTGCGGTCGCCGTCGCCGTCGGAAGCGGCGCCGAAATCGGGCGCGTCGTCGCCCATCATCTCATCAAAGAGTTCCTTGCAGTGAACCGGGTTCGGATCGGGATGATGGCCGCCGAAATCCGGCAGCGGCATGAAGTTGCGCACCGAGCCCGAGGGAGCGCCGAGGCGATTTTCGAAGATTTCCTTCGCGTAAGGACCGGTGACGGCGCTCATCCCATCGAAGGCGATGCGGAAGCCGAGGCTGATCAGATTGCGGATGGCGCCGAAATCGAACAGCTCTTCCATCAGCGCGGCATAGTCCTCGACCGGGTCGATGACCGACAGGATCATGCCGCCGGGAAGCTCGTCCTTGCCGATGCGGTCGAGATTGACGTCGGCGAAATCGGCGATCTTATAGCTGTCGATCGTCTTGGAGCGGGCATAGATCGCATCGGTGATCTTTTCCGGCGCCGGGCCGCCATTGTTGATGTTGTATTTGATGCCGAAATCTTCGGTCGGGCCGCCGGGATTGTGGCTGGCCGAGAGAATGATGCCGCCGAAGGCCTTGTATTTGCGGATGATGTGGGAAGCTGCCGGCGTCGACAGGATGCCGCCCTTGCCGACCATGACCTTGCCGAAGCCGTTGGCGGCGGCCATCTTGACCGCCTTCTGGATGACTTCGCGATTGTAGTAGCGTCCGTCGCCGCCGATGACGAGGCACTTGCCCTGATAGCCTTCCAGTGAATCGAAGATCGACTGGATGAAGTTCTCCGCATAGTTCGGCTGTTGGAAGACCGGAACCTTCTTGCGCAGACCCGACGTGCCGGGTTTCTGGTCCAGATAGGGCGTGGTGGGTACGGACTTGTTCATTTTAGGTCACATGCCTTTCGAGACGAGGCTTGAATAGAGGGCAGCGTAGCGTTCGGCGCTCTTCTCCCAGGAGACATCCGATTTCATGCCTTGCTTTTGCAATTGGGTCCAGAGTTTTCGGTCCGTATAAAGATGCATCGCACGGCGGATTGCCTGTAGCATGCCCGTTTCGGTTATGGGCGCAAATTGTATGCCTGTTGCCACTTTTGCCGCAAGTGCAGCGTGATTGGCGTCGATGACAGTGTCGTTGAGCCCGCCGGTGCGGGCGACGATCGGCACGCAGCCGTAGCGCAGGCCGTAAAGCTGGGTGAGGCCGCAGGGTTCGAAGCGCGAGGGAATGATGATCGCGTCGCAGCCGGCCTGCATCAGATGCGACATCGGCTCGTTATAGCCGATCGAGACGCCGATGCGGCCGGGATGGCGGGTGGCGGAGGCCAGCAGGGCGCCCTCAAGGGCCGCTTCGCCGGAGCCGAGCACGACGAGTTTGCCGCCCATGGCGACAATCTCGTCGGCGACGTTGGCGACGAGATCCATGCCCTTCTGCCAGGTGAGGCGGCTGATGACGCAGAAGATCGGGGCATCGTCATTGTCGAGGTGGAAGAATTCCGCGATCGACCGGCGGTTCTCCTCGCGGTTCTTCAGCGTCGTCGGACCATAATGGGTGTGGACGACAGGATCGGTCGCCGGGTTCCAGATATCGGTATCGATGCCGTTGACGATGCCGGAAAGATGGTCGATGCGGCTGGCGATGACGCCTTCGAGCCCCATGCCGAATTCGGGCGTCAAAATTTCATCGGCATAGGAGGGGCTGACTGTCGTGACCGCATGAGCGGTCTGCAGGCCGCCCTTGAGAAAGCCGACAGTGCCGTAATATTCGATGCCGTTGACTGCGAAGGCATGGTTGGGCAGACGCAGTCCGGGAAAGATCTCGGGACCGAACTGGCCCTGGAAGGCGATATTGTGGATCGTCAGCACGCTCGGCAGTTCCGGCGTCGGATGGTAGCGCATGTAGACCGAGGTCAGCGCCGCCTGCCAGTCATGGGTGTGGATCAGATCTGGCTGCCAGCCGGGCAGCAGGCCGGCGGCGATCTCGGAGGCGGCGAGCGACAGGGCCGCGAAACGGCGCCAGTTATCGGGAAAATCCTTGCCGAGCGGATCGAGATAGGGTCCGCCCGGCCTGTCGTAATAGGCGGGCGCATCGAGAACGAGCAGATCGAGGCCTTCATGCTGGACCTCAAGCACGGTCGCATGCTCACCCAGCAGATCGGGGAATTCGAGTCTCGCGACGGGATCGCGAATGACCTTCATGACGGCGGGATAGCCGGGCAGAAGGGTTTTGGTCTCGACCCCGAAGGCTTTCAGAGCAATGGGCAGGGCGCCGGACACATCGGCCAGACCCCCTGTCTTGATCAAAGGGAAGACTTCGGATGAAACCGAAAGAACTTTCATAAATCAGATATCCAGCTTGTCGATCATCGGTTGCGTGATCAGGCAGATGCCGCTTTCCGTCCGGCGAAAGCGCTTGGCGTCGAGCTCGGGATCCTCGCCGACGACAAGGCCTTCCGGAATGACGACACCGTGGTCGATCACCACGTTCTTGAGCTGTGCGCGCCGTCCGATCTTCACATTCGGCAGGATGACCGCCCCTTCCAGCTTGGAAAAGGAATTGGCCCTGACACCGGTGAAGAGCAGGCTCTTGTTGAGGCTGGCGCCCGAGATGATGCAGTCGCCTGACACGACGGAGGACGTGGCCGAGCCGCGGCGGTCCTCGTCGTCATGGACGAATTTCGCCGGCGGAGTGATCTCGGCGTAGGTCCAGATCGGCCACGACTTGTCGTAGATGTCGAGCTCCGGCACGATCGCCGTCAGGTCGATATTGGCCTGCCAATAGGCGTCGATCGTGCCGACGTCGCGCCAGTAGGGCTCGTGCTCGAAATCGGAGCGAACGCAGGATTTGGCGAAGCGGTGGGCGACCGCCTTACCGTTCTTGACGATATAGGGGATGATGTCCTTGCCAAAGTCGCGGCTCGAGTTCGGATCGGCGGCGTCGCGGCGCAGCGCATCGAGCAGGAACTTGGTGTGGAAGACATAGATGCCCATCGAGGCGAGCGCGAAATCCGGCTTGTCGGGAATGGCCGGCGGATCGGCCGGCTTCTCGACGAAGGCGATGATATTGTCCTTTGCGTCGACATGCATGACGCCGAAGCCCACCGCTTCCATGCGCGGCACTTCCAGGCAACCGATGGTGACGTCGGCGCCGGAATCGACGTGCTGCTGCAGCATCCATTCATAGTCCATCTTGTAGACATGGTCGCCGGCGAGGATGACCATGTATTCGACGCCGTAATCCTCGATAATATCGATGTTCTGATAGACGGCGTCGGCGGTGCCTTCATACCATTGCGTCTCGGAAACGCGCTGGCTGGCGGGCAGGATGTCGAAGCTTTCGTTTCGTTCCGGGCGGAAGAAGTTCCAGCCGCGCTGCATGTGGCGGATCAGTGAATGCGCCTTGTACTGCGTGGCGACGCCGATGCGGCGAATGCCCGAATTCAGCGCGTTCGATAGCGCGAAATCGATGATGCGCGCCTTGCCGCCGAAATAGACGGCGGGCTTGGCACGCCGGTCGGTGAGTTCCTTGAGACGGCTCCCCCTGCCGCCTGCAAGAACATAGGCCATTGCATCGCGGGCAAGTGGCTGAATACGCTTTTCTACCATTTTCTCCTCCCACCAGTCACTAATTTTCAGGTTCAAGCATGATCGTCGCCAAGGGCGGCAGAGTGATCGAGCAGGTGATGTTGCCGCCGGCATTGACGGCCTGCACGCGTCCGCCATTGCCCTTGCCGCTGCCGCCGTAAATGTCGGCATCGGTATTCAGGATTTCCCGCCAGCGGCCTGCGGAGGGCAGGCGTATCGAATAATTCTCGCGATAGACGGGAGTAAAATTGGTGATGACGGCGATCGGCTTCTGGCCCGGCGCCTTGCGCAGCCAGGCGAAAACGGAATTTTCGCTGTCGTCGGCGACCAGCCATTCGAAGCCGTCGCCCTCGCAATCGCGCTCATACAGCGCCGGTTTGCTGCGATAGGTCAGATTGAGATCGCGCACCAGGCGGCGCATGCCCTCGTGCATGCGGTACTGAAGCAGGTTCCAGTCGAGCGACTTCTCTTCGCTCCACTCGCTCCACTGGGCGAATTCCTGGCCCATGAACAGCAGCTTCTTGCCGGGATAACCCCACATGTAGGCGTAGTAGGCGCGCAGATTGGCGAATTTCTGCCAGTCGTCGCCCGGCATCTTGGCAATCAGCGAGCCTTTCCCGTGGACGACCTCGTCATGCGACAACGGCAGGACGAAATTCTCCGAATAGGCGTAGAGCAGGCCGAAGGTGAGCTCGTTGTGATGGTGCCTGCGGTGTATGGGATCGCGGCTCATGTAGCTCAGCGTATCGTGCATGAAGCCCATGTTCCATTTGAAGCCGAAGCCGAGGCCACCCTCATGCACCGGCTGCGAGACCTTCGGCCAGGAGGTCGATTCCTCGGCGATGGTCATGACGTTGGAATTTTTGCCGTAGATGCGGATGTTGAGATCCTGCAGGAAACGGACGGCTTCCAGGTTCTCGTTGCCGCCATATTCGTTCGGGACCCATTCGCCGTGCTTGCGGGAATAGTCGAGGTAGAGCATCGAGGCGACGGCATCGACGCGCAGACCGTCGAGATGGAATTTCTCGGCCCAGTAGAGTGCGTTGTTGACGAGATAGGAGACGACCTCGGTGCGGCCGAAATTGTAGATCGCCGTGCTCCAGTCCGGGTGGAAGCCCTTGCGTGGATCTTCGTGCTCATAAAGCGCGGTGCCGTCGAACCAGCCAAGGCCGTGCTCGTCGGTCGGGAAATGCGCCGGCACCCAGTCGAGGATGACGCCGATGCCGACCTTGTGGCAGCCGTTGACGAAACGGGCAAAACCTTCCGGCTCGCCGAAACGGGCGGTCGGTGCATAGAGGCCGGTCGTTTGGTAACCCCAGGAGGGGTCGTAGGGATACTCGGTGATCGGCAGGAATTCGATATGGGTGAAACCCATGTCGGCGCAATAGGGGATGAGGCTGGAGGCGAGCTCGTCCCAGGAAAGCATCGTGCCGTCCTGACGGCGCTGCCAGGAAGCGGCGTGCACCTCGTAGATCGTGATCGGCTGACGGCGCTTGTCGGCCTCGCGCCAGTGCTTCAGATGGGCTTCGTCTTCCCATTCCTGCACCAGCTCGGCGGCGGCGATGGAGGCGGTCTTCGGCCTGAGCTCGCTGCGGCGGGCGAAGGGATCGGCCTTCAGCGGCAGCAGGACGCCGTCCTGGCCGCGGATCTCGAACTTGTAGGCAACGCCAAGCGGGACATCGGGTGCGAAGATCTCCCAGATGCCGCTGTCGGCGCGGAAGCGCATGACGTGGCGGCGACCGTCCCAATTGTTGAAATCGCCGACGACGGAGACGCGCTGCGCATTCGGTGCCCAGACGGCGAAGTGGATGCCCTGGGCCCCGTCATGCTTGATGAGATGGGCGCCCATCTTGTCGAACAGGCGCAGATGCGAGCCTTCACGGGCGAAATAATCATCCATCGGCCCGAGCACCGGACCGAAGCTATAGGGGTCGGTCACGGCCCATTCGGCATCGCCGCGCCGGGCGCGGTAACGCACCGGCTGGAGCTTGGTCAGCGAAACCGGGCCGGCGAAGAAGCCATCGCCATGGAGCTGCTTCAGTTCGCCGATGACGCTGCCATCCAGCGTCATGGCGGTCGCTTCCTCGGCACCCGGGATGAAGCACCGGGCGACAAAAGCGTCGCCGGCCTGGTGCACACCTAGGACGGCAAAGGGATTGGAATGCGAGCCGGCAAGGATCGCCGCGATTTCTTCTGCCGAAATTTCCCAGGAAAGCTTTACTTCAGGGACTGTTTTCGGCGTTTTCATCCGGCTCTCCAGATTTCGTCTGCATATTGCCTGATGGTGCGGTCGGAAGAGAACCAGCCCATCCGCGCCGTATTGTTGATCGTCTTGGTGTACCAGGCGGACTGGTTGGTCCAGATCTGGTCGACCTCACGCTGGGCCTGGGCATAGGCGTCGAAATCGGCGGCAACCATGAACCAATCGTGCGAATAGATGCCGTCGATCAGCGCCGTGTAACGGTTTCGGTCGTCTGGCGAGAAGACGCCGGAGCCGATGGCCGCGAGCGCCTGCGCGAGTTCGCGAGAATTCTCGATGATGGCGCGGGGATTGTGGCCGTCGCTGCGGACTTTCGACACCTCGTCGGCCGTGAGGCCGAAGATGACGATGTTGTCCTCGCCGACATTGTCGCGCATCTCGACATTGGCGCCGTCGAGCGTGCCGATCGTCAGCGCGCCGTTGAGGCCGAACTTCATGTTGCCGGTGCCGGATGCTTCCATGCCGGCGGTCGAGATCTGCTCGGAGAGGTCGGCGGCCGGAACCATGACTTCGGCAAGCGACACATTGTAGTTCGGGACGAAGACGACCTTCAGCAGGCCGCGTACCGACGGATCGTTGTTGATCGTGCGGGCGACGTCATTGATCAGCTTGATGATGAGCTTGGCGTTGTAATAACTCGGCGCCGCCTTGCCGGCGAAGAGCTTGACGCGCGGCACCCAGTCGAGCTCGGGATGCGAGCGGATCTGATCGTAGAGGGCGACGGCCTCGATGATGTTCAGCAGTTGGCGCTTGTATTCGTGGATGCGTTTGATCTGGATGTCGAACATCGCCGACGGATCGAGCTTCACCCCCATGCGGCTGGCGACGAGGTTGGAGAGCGCCACCTTGTTGGCGCGCTTTACCGCCGCGAACTTCTGCTGGAAGGCCGGATCGGATGAATGCACGTCGAGCGCGCGCAGCTTTTCGGCGTCATCGAGGAATTCGTCGCCGATCGCCTCGCGGATCAGCCCGGTGAGGCCCGGATTACACTGCTGCAGCCAGCGGCGCGGCGTGATGCCGTTGGTCTTGTTGTTGATGCGATCGGGATAGAGTTTGTGCAGGTCGGCGAAAACAGTCACCTTCATCAGGTCGGTATGCAGGGCCGAGACGCCGTTGATCGAATGTGAGCCGACGAAAGCGAGGTTGCCCATGCGCACGCGGCGATCGCCGCTCTCCTCGATCAGCGAGATCGAGCGAATTTCCCCATCGGAGAAGTTCTTGCCCTTGCGGGCGTCGAGCAGGATCTTGGCGTTGATCGCATAGACGATCTGCATGTGCCGCGGCAACAGTCGCTCGAAGAGCGGAACCGGCCAGCTTTCCAGCGCTTCAGGCAGAAGCGTATGGTTGGTGTAGGAGAAGGTGCGGCGGGTGATATCCCAGGCCTGGTCGAAATCCATGCCGTGCACGTCGCAGAGCAGGCGCACCAGTTCGGCGACCGAGACGGCCGGATGGGTGTCGTTCAGCTGGATCGCCACCTTGTCAGGCAGCGAGGTGAAATCGTCATATTGCTGCAGGTGGCGGCGCAGAATGTCCTGCAGCGAGGCGGACGAGAAGAAGAACTCCTGGCGCAGGCGCAGTTCCTGGCCGGCAGGCGTCGCGTCGGCAGGATAGAGAACCCGGGTCAGGCTTTCTGCCTTGTTGCTTTCGCGCAGCGCCCCGATGTGATCGCCGGCATTGAAGGCGTCGAGCAGGATCGGGTCGATCGGCTGTGCCGACCAGAGGCGCAGTGTATTGACGCGCTTTCCCCGCCAGCCGACGGCCGGCGTATCGAAGGCGGCGGCGATGACGCGCTCGGCCGGTTTCCACACATAGCGCGGCTGATCGTCATGGGTGGTGATGAATTCGACGGCGCCGCCGAAGCCGATTTCATAGGAGCTCTCTCGGCGCTCGAACTCCCAGGGATTGCCGTGGGCAAGCCAGTTCTCGGGCAGTTCCACCTGCCAGCCGTCGGCCAGCTGCTGGCGGAAGAGGCCGTGGACATAGCGGATGCCGTAGCCATAGGCCGGAACGTCGACGGTTGCCATGCTCTCCATGAAACAGGCGGCGAGACGCCCGAGGCCGCCGTTGCCGAGCGCGGCATCCGGCTCCAGGCCGGCGATGACGTTGACATCGACCCCGAGCGAGGTGAGCGCATCGCGCACCTGTTCCATCAGGCCGAGGTTCGAGACGGCGTCGCGCATCAGGCGGCCGATGAGGAATTCGAGGGAAAGATAATAGACGCGCTTGGCGCCGGTCGCATAGACTTCGCGCGTAGAAGCCATCCACTTGTCGATGATGCGGTCGCGCACCACGAGGATCGTCGCCGTCAGCCAGTCATGCGGCTTTGCCACCTTGGCGTCCTTGCCGATGCGGTAGGTCAGGCGTTCGATGATTTCTTCGGCGAGAATTTCCGGCTTTGAGCTGCGGGGGGCGGGGGAGGGGATAACCGGCTTGGAAACAGTGTTCATCGTCAGATCTCGCCAATTTTAATTTGGTTTCAGGATGTTATGCCTGATGCAATCAATTTGTCGCTTGCGCCGCCGACAGTTTATGCATCGTTACCAAGCACTTGCAACAAGGGATTTGGACAAACGAAAAATTTGCGAAACCTTCATATTCACGTCGTTCAAAGGAGTTGATTTCAATCGCTTTTCTCGATCTGATGCGTGGGATAGTGATAACGAAAAGCCGCGCCGGTTTGTTCCCGCGCGGCTTTTCGTTTGGCTCTTTCACTGCGGCGTTGTCAGTTCGTCAGGCGCGTCACCTGTGCGGAAGCCTTCGCCCCGATCGCCTTGAACGCGGCCAGCAGGTCTTCCATTTTTTCCGCCTGGAAATAATGGGCGTCATCGGAGGCGCAATAATGCAGCAGCGCCTGTCCGCCCTCGGGCGCCATGAAAGCGATCGTATAGATTTCGATGCCCTTGGACTTCGCGGTGTCACATGTCGATTTGGTCAAGGTGTCGTATGACCGGCCGCCACGGCTATCGTCGTTATTATCGCCGTCCGTCATGAAGACGATGTATTTTTTGGGCACTTGTCCGGTTTTCTGCTTGTGGGCGGCGTCCTCGGCGTCGTTGCCGGCAGCGTTTTTGGCAGTCAAGGACGAATAGGCCGTGCTCACGGCGCCGCTGGAATTCGTGCCGCCTCCGGTCTGAAGTGCGTTGACATAGCTGGTGACGCCGGTGGTTCCCCACGCAAGATTGCTTGGCGTGTACTGGACCAGATCGTAGGAAACGGCCCCGGTGCGTACATATTCGGCGTTGGGATCGGCGCTATTGAGTTGGCTGAAGAGATTTCCGGCCGCGATCTTCAGCGCCTCTATCTTTGTGTAGTACTTTGTGCGGCTGCCGGTGCAGGTGTCGAAAACCCACTTGTCCTTCTTATTGTAGTGACCGTTGCAGTCATAGGTGAATGGTTCCGTTGGATCGTCCTCATTGACGGTCGCCGTAGGATCTCCCATCGACCCCGATTTATCGAGCGCGAGGTACATGGAAATCGAACCCTGGCTTTGCGAATGGCCGCTGGTCGTCGTGCCCGACGTTGAAAGATGCTGCGTGCTGAAGCCGATCGCCTGCATGAGCGGATTGACCGCGAGATCGTAGCTCGGTGAAACCGTCACCTGGTAGGTTGTCGACTTGCCCGATGTCGTCGTCTGGACATTGACGACGGTCGCGTTCTGGATGTCGACGCCAGTCTGCAGGTAGTTCGCCATTTGCCCAGCAACGAAATTCCGCGCGAAGGTCTCGGCCTGCGAGGTTTGGATCGTGCCGTTCGCCAAGGCGGTAGCGGTTGCCAGCGCAGCCGAATCGGCTGCTTCCTGCAACTGTTGTTTCGAGAGCAAAATATCGCCCACCTGGATCGCCATGCCGGCAGCGCCAAGAAGAACGGGCATCAGGATCGCGGTCATGACGCCGAAGTTGCCGCCTCGATCGCTGAACATGCGTCGCAGGCAGGGATGCAAAAAAGAGGTGCTCATCATGTTCACCTAACTGGAAACCCTGTGAGGTGATTTACGCACGCCTCTCCTTTCCGGCGTCCTTACGGCGTCAATACAATTTTAACGAATGGGCGGTTTTTTCCAGTTTTGGGATTATTTCAGCGGGATCACGTCGACCGCCTGGACGGCGCGCTGGCCGCCATAGCTTTTCAACACGCCGATGACGGGGACGACGTCGGAATAGTCCCGGCCGTAGGCGACGACGATATGGTCCATGCCGGCCGGGATGTTGTTGGTGGGGTCGAGTTCGATCCAACCGATCGTCTCGCCGCACCAGATCCGCACCCAGGCATGCATGGCGTCCGCCCCTTCCAGTCGTTCCTTGCCGGGCGGCGGGATGGTGCGCAGGAAACCGGAGACGTAGCCCGCCGGAATGCCAAGGCTTCGAAGTGCCAGGATCATGATGTGGGTGAAATCCTGGCAGACGCCGCGCTTCAGCCTGAAAGCCTCGAGCGGCGTCGTGTCGACGGTCGTTGCCTCGGGATCGTAGGTGAAATCCTTGTTGACGCGGGCACACAGCGCATGGGCGATCTGCATTGCCGTCAGCTCCGGCCTGGCGCAGCTTCGCGCATAGTCGGAGATTTCGCGCGCTTGCGTCAGGCGCGGGCTGTTGCCGAGGAAGTGGTGCGGCGAATCCGGCGCCAGCGACCAGATGCCCGATATTTCCTCCGGCAGATCGGCAAGGAGCGGCGAGAAATCGGCGGCGATCGGCTGGCTTTCCACCTGCACGCGGGCTTGCATGCGAATATCCAGCGCCTCATGCGGCGCTCGCAGCATGAAGGAGGTGGCGGGATGATCGAAGAAATCGACGAAATGCGATTGTTCGTCCGGCGTCGGCGAGATGGTGATGGACCCGGCGACCAGGCGCTGGCGGTTCGCCAGCGACAGCGGCATCAGGCGCATGATGTGACGGGCGCCGGAGGCCGGAACGTCGTAGCTGTAACCCATGCGGAGGGAAAGATCGTAGAGCATCGCCATCACCCGAGATAGGTCTGGGCGAGCAGATCGGAAAGCTGCTCCAATTCGCGTTCGAGCCGCTGATAGACCTCGACCCCCATGCCTTCAGGTGTCATCACCGCCAGGCCGGAATGGAGCCGCATCGCCTCGCGGTAGAAGGGCGACATCTGGCCGTTGATGAGCGCATTCGGCAGTTGCTCGACCTCGTGGTGGATCTCGTTCACCTGGAAAAGGACCGAGCGAGGGTTCAGGGGGTCGAGCGCCAGCAGGTCGGTGACGGTCAGCCGCGCCGTGTTGACGTTGTAGCGGCGGCGGTGGGTCATGACGCTGTCGCCGATCTCGAGCAGCATGTCGAGCGCGCCGTCAGGCGCTTCCGGCCCGGACATGTGACCGAGCAGGCGCGTCATATGCAGGCCGCGCTCGATATAGCGGCCGAGCGAAAGGAAGCGCCAGCCGGTGAAGCGGTACATGTTCTCATGCACGAGACCGGCGAAGCCCGCGAGCTTGCGCAGGAGGATGGTCATCGCATGGCTGGCGTCGTCGCCCGCAGAGACGGTGACGTGAAAGCGGCGGGTCGTCTTTGCGAGATCGTTGAGCGCCAGCCAGCCGTCCGGCGAGAAACGGTCGCGGATGTTGCTGGCCGAATAAACGGCGCTGTCGATATTGCGTAGCAGCGTTTCCGGCACCGGCTCGGCGGTATCGATATCGACGGCCGCGAGATAGGCGGAGACGTCGGCGAGCAGCGGCTGGCTCGGATCGGCGGCTTCGGCAAAACGCGCATGCCAGGCGCGCAGGATGCGCAACGCCCCTTCGGCGCGTTCGATGTAGCGGCCGAGCCAGAACAGATTGTCGGCCGCCCGGCTCGGCAGGCTGCCGGGCATGTTGCGGGTGAAGCTGCCTTCGGCCGGAAGCAAGGTGTGGCGCTCGACCGGCTTGTCGCTGACGATCCAGACGTCGGCGGCCGCTCCGCCCGATTGCATGGCGATTGCCGCGACATCGGCACCGGAGCCGATACGGGCGAAACCGCCGGGCATGATCTGCCAGCCGTTTGTGGTGCGGGCGGCGAAGACGCGCAGCGACATCGGCCGCGGCACGAGCTTGCCGTCTACCCAGGCCGGCGTCGTCGACAGCGTCACGACTTCCTGGCCGACCAGTTTCGGGCCGTCAGAATTCAGCCAGCCGGTGATGGAATCCTTGGCGGTTGCACGCAGCGAAGAGCCGAGCACGGATTCGCCGTTGTCGTCGAAGAAGGGCGCGCGGGAATAGGCCGGGCCGATCACCATCTTCTCGATATTCTCGGCAACATGCTCACGCTCTTCCTGCTGGCCGCACCACCAGGTGGCGATCGAGGGCAGCTGCAGATCCTTGCCCAGAAGATGCCGACAGATGGTCGGCATAAAAGCCAGAAGCGCCCGGGTTTCGAGAATGCCGGTACCGAGCGCGTTGACGATGGTGACGCTTTCGGCGCGCAGCGCTTCGACGAGGCCCGGCGTGCCGATATGCGAATTCTGGTTCAGCTCCAGCGGATCGGCGAAGGCCGAATCGAGACGGCGCCAGAGCACGCCGATCGGCTTGAGGCCGGCGACCGTGCGCACCATGATGCGGCCCTTGACGACGGTGAGATCCTCGCCCTCGAGCAGCATGAAGCCGAGATAACGGGCGATGTAGGCGTGCTCGTAGTAGGTCTCGTTGGCGGGACCGGGCGTCAGCACGGCGATGCGGTCGTCGCCCGAATGCTTCATGCCCTGCAGCGCGTCGCGGAAGGCGCCGAAGAAGGAGGCGAGGCGGTGGACTGGGGTCTCGGCGTAGATATCCGAGAAGGCCCGGGTTGTTGCGACACGGTTTTCCAGTGCGAAACCGGCGCCTGATGGAGCCTGCGTCCGGTCGGCCAGTACCCACCAGTTGCCGTCGGGCCCGCGTCCGATCTCGAAGGCGCAGAAATGCAGGTAGTGGCCGGATGCCGGCCGGATGCCCGCAAGCGGGCGCTGGAATTCGGGATTGGCGGCGATCAGCGCCGGCGGCAGAAAGCCTTCCTGCACCAGCCGGTTTTCGCCGTAAATATCGGCGACGATCGCCTCCAGGAGGTCGGCGCGCTGGACGAGGCCTGCCGATAGCGCCTGCCATTCGCGCTCGTCGATCAGCACCGGAATATGCGAGAGCGGCCAGGCGCGTTCGCCGGTGCCCTTGCTGCCATAGGCGCGATAGAAGACGCCGGCATCGCGCAGGTAGCGGTCGGCGCGGGCGAAACGCTCGGCGAGATCCTTTTCCGGCATTGCGCTCAGATGCGAGAGGAAGCGCTGCCAGACGGGGCGGATCACGCCTTTGTTGTCGATCATCTCGTCAGCGGTACCAGGAGGCGGCGCATAGTCGAAGGCCGCATCCTTGATGCGCTCCTCTGCCTCTCCCTTGCGTTCCACTGCCGGCCTCTTAGTCATCAAAACCCAACCTCAACCCTCGGCGTTGCCCCCGGCCTTAAATTCCGGCGGGCCGCCTCAGATCCAACGTCAGCGGGAATTCCGGCGAACCCGCCTCGGCGCGCGGGATATAACCGCCCGCCGTATGACCCCACGGTTCGAAGCGGGCGAGCCGCCTTGCTTCCGCCTCGTTGCCGTTGACCGGGAAGGTGTCATAGGTCCGGCCGCCCGGATGGGCAACATGATAGATGCAGCCGCCGATCGAACGCTTCGACCATGTATCATAAATGTCAAAAGTCAAAGGCGTGTTGATCGGCAGGACGGGATGCAGGCCGGAGGCCGGCTGCCACGCCTTATAGCGGACGCCGGCTACCGACACGCCTGACGTGCCGGTCGGCGTTAGCGGTAGAGTACGGCCGTTGCAGGTGACGGTGTATCGCGAGGTATTGTTGGTCTCGAGCCGCACCTGAAGGCGTTCGACGGAGCTGTCGACGTAGCGGACGGTGCCGCCCGGCGCGCCTTCCTCGCCCATGACGTGCCAGGGCTCCAGCGCCTGGCGCAGTTCCAGCTTCGAGCCCTCGTATTCGACTTCGCCGCAGAAGGGGAAGCGGAATTCGAGCTGAGCCTTGAACCATTCCGGGCTGACATCGAAACCGTTTTCGCGGAGATCGGCGAGCACGTCGAGGAAATCGGCCCAGACGAAATGCGGCAGCATGAAACGGTCGTGCAGGGTCGTGCCCCAGCGGACGAATTTGCCGTCGACCGGGTTGACCCAGAAGCGGGCGATCAGCGCGCGCACCAGCAATTGCTGCGCGAGCGACATGCGCGCGTTCGGCGGCATCTCGAAGCCGCGGAACTCGATGAGGCCGAGCCGTCCGGTCGGGCCGTCGGGCGAAAACAGCTTGTCGATGCAAATCTCGGCGCGGTGAGTGTTGCCGGTGACATCGGTCAGCAGATTGCGGAACAGGCGGTCGACGAGCCAGGGCAGCGGCTGCTGGCCGCGGCCGGGTGCTCCGATCTGTGCCATGGCGATCTCCATCTCGTAGAGGCTGTCGTGGCGGGCCTCGTCGATGCGCGGCGCCTGGCTGGTCGGGCCGATGAACATGCCGGAGAAAAGATAGGAGAGCGAGGGGTGGCGCTGCCAGTGGAGGACGACGCTCTTCAAGAGATCGGGACGGCGCAGGAAGGGGCTGTTGTTCGGATTGGCGCTGCCCACGACGACATGGTTGCCGCCGCCGGTGCCGGTGTGGCGGCCGTCGATCATAAACTTGTCGGCGCCGAGGCGGGTGGCGCGCGCCTCTTCGTAGATCGCCGTGGTGATATCGACGCATTCCTTCCAGTTCGAGGCCGGATGGATATTGACCTCGATGACGCCGGGATCCGGGGCGACGCGAATGACGTTGATGCGCTCGTCCTGCGGCGGCGGATAACCTTCGATGTGGACGGGAAGCTTGAGTTCGGTGGCGGCGTTTTCGGCCGCGGCGATCAGCTCGAGATAATCCTCGATGCGTTCGACCGGCGGCATGAAGACGCAGAGCCTGCCGTCGCGCGGCTCGACGGACATGGCGGTGCGCACGGCCCCGCCGATTTCGCCGAGCGTCTGTTCAATCCGTCCGCGATTGCTCTCTTCGGCATGGAAGGAGGCTTCCGGCATGGCGCGGCCGGCCGGCACGAAAACGTCAGGCAGCGGTTGGCGCGGAATGGTCGGATCGGCCGGGTGGATATAGGGATAACGAGCCGGCGGAACATAGGGCAATGTGCCGAGCGGCAGGCGATAACCGATCGGGCTGTCGCCGGGGACAAGGAAGATCTTGCCGCGGCGGGTGCGCCATTTCTCGCTGATCCAGACTCGGGCTTCAGCTGCCTTGGCGTTCCATGCCTGGACGGGAAGGAGGTAACCTGTGGGGATGGTGAGGCCGCGGGCAAAGACGCGGGCGATACGGTTGCGCTCCTCGGGGTCTTTCAATTTCGAATTCGACGGATCGACGTTTTCAGGAAGACTGCCTTCCTTGATGATCCAGTCAGCAGTATCCTCATAGGCCGGCTGCACCATGTCGGGCTTGATCGCCAATTCCTTGGCGATCGCCGTCAACAGCTTCTCGGCATCCTCGGCCGCAACACCGGTATCCTTGCCTTCGGCGGCGACCAGATCGAGGTTCTGCCAGACCGGCTTTCCGTCGCGGCGCCAGTAGAGCGAAAAGGTCCAGCGCGGCAGGCTTTCGCCCGGATACCATTTGCCCTGGCCGTAATGCAGGAAGCCACCGGGGGCGAAGCGTTCCTGCAGCCTGCGGATCAGGCTGTCGGCCTTTTCGCGCTTGGTCGGGCCGACAGCGGCGGTGTTCCACTCTTCCGACTGGAAATCGTCGATCGAAACGAAGGTCGGTTCGCCGCCCATCGTCAGATGCACGTTCTCGGCTTCGAGGACGTGGTCGACCTTCTCGCCGAGTTCGTTGAGCTCGTCCCAGCTTTCATCGGAGAAGGGCTTGGTGATGCGCGGATGTTCGGCGACGCGCGAGACCTTCATGTCGAAGGCGAATTCGGTTTCGGCCTCGCCGAAATATCCGCCGGAGATCGGGGCGGCGTTGCGATAATGCGGCGTGGCGGCAAGCGGGATATGGCTTTCGCCGGTCAAGAGGCCCGAGGTCGGATCAAGCCCGACCCAGCCGGCGCCGGGCAGATAGACCTCGGCCCAGGCATGCAGGTCGGTGAAATCGACCTCGGTGCCGGAAGGACCGTCGAGTGCTTTCAGATCCGGCGTCAGCTGGATGAGGTAGCCGGAGACGAAGCGGGCGGCAAGGCCGAGATGGCGGAGGATTTGGACGAGCAGCCAGCTGGTGTCGCGGCAGGAGCCCTTGGCGGTTTCCAGCGTCTCCTCCGGCGTCTGGACGCCGGCTTCCATGCGGATGACATAGCCGATCTGCCGCTGCAGGCGGGCATTCAAACCGACGACCATATCGACCGTCGGCTGACCGGGCGACCAGTCGAGCGTCGGCAGCAGCGCCTTGAGGCGCGGGCCGGCCGGCTCCGGCGTCATGTAGATCGACAGATCCTCGCGGATCGTTTCGGGATAGTCGAAGGGCCATTTGGTCGCCTCCTCCTCGACGAAGAAGTCGAAGGGATTGTAGACCGTCATATCGGCGACGAGGTCGACCTCGATCTTGAACTCCGTCACCGGGTCCGGGAAGACGTAGCGGGCAAGATAGTTGCCGTAGGGGTCCTGCTGCAAATTGACGAAGTGATTGGAGGGTGTGACCTTCAGCGAGTGGCTGAGCACCCGTGTCTTCGAATGCGAGGCCGGTTTCAACCGGATGATCTGTGGGCCGAGCTGGACCGGTTTGTCGTAGGTGTAGTGCGTCAGGTGATAGATGCTGGCTTTGATCGACATATTTCTCTTTTTATCCGGCGCGCATCGTTGTGCGGCTTGCTGTTCCCGAATTCAGTGTGTGCAATGCAGCGAAAGAAAGCAAGGTGGAAAGGTCTCCGGCTTTTATGCCGCCTTGGCAAAGGTGACGGTGGCCTTCAGGCCTCTGCCGCCCGTTCCAGGCTCCAGCGTCAGGGCGGCATTGAAAAGGTTGGCGATTTCTTCGACGATCGGCAGGCCAAGACCGGCGCCTGGCGCGCCGGATTCATTGCCGCGCGAAAAACGCCCGCGCACGGCCTCCAGCTTCTCGTGCGGAATGCCGGGGCCGTTGTCCTCGACTTCGAGGCGGATCGTCTCGGGTGCCGCGACGATGCGGACGGTGACCTCCGCCCCCTTGCCGGCATAGGCGATGGCATTGCCGGCCAAATTTCGGAGCATTTCGCCGATCAGCAGCGGTTCGGCGCGGATCATCGCCGGGCTCTCGGCCTCGAAGCCGAGATCGATGCCGGCGACGGCGGCCGTCGGGATCTGCTCGCCGGTGATTTCCTGGGCGATGGCGGCTAGATCGATTGATGTGGCGGTCAGCGCCTCCTTGGCGGTGGCGGCGTCGATCTTCGCCATCAGCAGAAGCTGGGCAAGGATGCGCTCGGCATGGGCTACGGCCTGGTCGCCCTTCAGCGCCGCAGCCTGGGCCTCATCAAGCGAGCCGGCGCGGGCGGAAAGGGCGAGTTGTGTGCGGATGATCGCGAGCGGCGTGCGCAGCTGATGGCTGGCATTGCCGGTGAAATGGCGCAGCGCATCGAGCGCCGATTGCAGGCGGACCATGAAGGAATTCACCGTCCCGACCAGCGGCTCGACCTCGCTCGGCACGGTCTCCTCGATCGGATGCAGATCGTCGGGGCTGCGCTCGCCGATGGCGTCGCCGAGCTTGTAGAGCGGGCGCAGAGCCACGGTGACCGAGATCCAGACGATGACGGCCGCGCCCACGATCATGAAGGCGAGGCGCAGCGCCGAGCGGACGAGGATCGCCTGCGCCAGCTGCCGGCGGGCGATGGTGGTTTCGGCGACGGTGACGACGAAGGGCACGGAGCGGATGCCGGTCGAGGCGGAGCGTTCGAGCGTCGCCACACGGATCGGTTCGCCGCGGAAAATGTCGTCGGCGAAGGCGGCGGCATCGCCCGGCGCCTTCTTCAGGACCGGTAGGGACTGGTAGCCGGTGATGAATTGGCCGGGCGGGCCGTCGACGCGGTAGAAGACGCGATCCTGCGCGGCCGAGGTCAGCATTTCAAGCGCGACATAGGGGATGTCGACCTGCAATGTCCCATCCTCGGCAACGACGACGCGTTCGGCAATTGCGAGTGCCGAGCCGGCAAGCACGCGGTCGGAAACAATGTTCGAGGTCTGGACGGCCTCGCGATAGGTATCGGCGAGCGCCAGCGTGCCGATGACGGCTGTCGAGACAAGCAGCCAGAAGAGCAGTCGGCGCCTGAGGGAATAGGCTGCTTTCATGGGGTCTCTGGCAGCTTGTCGAGATAATAGCCGATGCCGCGGGCGGTCTTGACCGTCAGGCCGTGCGGCGAGAGGCGTTTCCTCAGACGGCTGATATATTGCTCGATGGCATTTGCGGAAATGTCGTCGTCGAAGGCTGTCAGCGACTGCATGATCGCTTCCTTGGCGACGACCTTGCCGGCCCGCATGAAGAGAATTTCGAGCAGGCCGAGTTCGCGGGCGGGAATATCGAGCGGTGCCGCGCCTGATGAAAAGGTGCGGGAGGTGAGATCGAAGGAAATGCCGCCGAAGCCGACCGTTGCCGAACGCAAGCCCGCCTGGCGGCGCAGCAACACGCGCACACGCGCCTCGAACTCGGCGATATCGAAAGGTTTGATCAGATAATCGTCGGCGCCGAGATCGAGACCTTTCACCCGCTCTTCCGGCGTGCCGCGCGCCGTCAGGATGAGGACGGCCGCCTGGTTCTGCCGAGCGCGCATGGCGCGCAGCACGTCGAGCCCGTCCATCTCGGGCAAGTTGAGGTCGAGAATAACAAGATCGAAATTTTCCGCCGCGATGACCGCGTTGGCGGACGCCCCGTCATGGACGACATCGACGGCATGGCCCGTGCCGCGCAAGATCGCCGACAGGCCGTCGGCCAGCGCGATATTGTCTTCGGTGAGCAGGATGCGCACGGATGTTCCCCCTGTTTTTCAAAGGAGATTACAGAGGTGACGGAGGGATGTCACAGCGATTTTCAGATTGGGTGAACGGCCGGGAAAAGCTCGACCTCAGCTCCCGGTCTTCTCGATGCGTTCGCGCTGGGTCATCGCGGCGGCGAGGAGCTTCTGGAAGCGGAGATCGTGGCGGATGTTGTCGAGGTCGGAATCATTGTTGAACCATTTGATATGGTAGACCGAGCTGTTCGGGAGCAGCCGCTCCAGGAGGTCGATCGCCTTGTCGACATCGCCGAGGACGGAGTGAACGCAGGCGAGATTATACTGGGCGACGATGTCGTCAGGGTCGATGGCGAGCGCGCGTGCGGCCCAGTCTCGCGCCCTTGCCGCATCGCCGAGATGGGCAAGCGCCAGCGCGCCGCGATGGGCAGGACCTGAATTTTCCGGGTTGAGGTTCAGCGCGCGTTCGGCGCGCTGCAGGCCGAGGCGCGCCCAGTTTTCCGTATCCACCATGCGGCCGAGCGACCGATAGGCGGTCATCAGATGTATAGGCGAGACGTAGTCGTCAGGGCGGATATCGGCGGCGCGGGTGAAGTATTGAACGGCATCGGCGAAGTCGCCGCGCATGAAGAAGAATCGGGCATAGTGGAAATTCGCCTCATAGAGGTTCGGATCGAGCGCCAGCGCGCGTTCGAAGGCGGCGATCGCCTTGTCGTCCTGGCCGCTCTGATGCAGGGCGAGGCCGCGCGAGGCGTGGGCTTCAGGCAGATCCGGATCGAGCTCGAGGGCGCGGGCGCTCATGTCGAGGATGCGTCTCAGCGGCACGTCATCCGGCGACCAATCGCGGATCGCGGCGTCGCAATCGGCAATGCCGGCATAGGCGCGGGCATAGTCGGGATCAAGTTCGACCGCCTTGTAGAACATCCGCCTTGCGAGCTGAAGGTAGGATTTCGTCCAGGTGTGGGAGAGCTGTCGGCCTCTGAGATAATAGGTATAGGCCTCGACATTGGCGGTCGGCTCGTTGGCGATCGCCTTCTTCTCCTCCGGCAGCAGGCGCACCTTCAACTGGCCGACGATCGCATGGGTGATCTCGTCCTGGATCGCAAAGATATCGGTCATGTCGCGATCGTAGCGCTCGGCCCAGAGGTGATCGCCGTTGGCGGTGTCGATCAACTGGCCGGAGATGCGCACGCGTTTGCCGACGATGCGGACACTTCCCTCGAGCACGTAGCGCACGCCGAGTTCCTGGGCGAGCGGCTTCACCTTCACCGATGTGCCCTTGTAGGTGAAGATGGTGTTGCGCGGCACGACGTGCAGGCTGGAGATCTTGGAGAGATCGGTGATGATGTCTTCGGTAATGCCGTCGGAGAAATAATCCTGATCGGCATCGCCGCTCATATTGGTGAAGGGCAGCACGGCGATGAAGCAGGTGTTGCGGTTCTGCGCGACCAACCTGGCGGACGTCGGCGGCACGAAAGTGACGGTATAGACCTGAACGGGCTGGCGGATATTCTTCAACGAATGCTCGCCGATGAATTCGAAGCCGAGATTGAGGCGCGAACCGACCTGATCGCGCACCGAAGCGGACACGGCAATGCCGCCCGGCGGGGCGATGCGTTCAAGCCTGGCGGCAAGATTGACGCCATCGCCGAAGATGTCGCCGTTTTCAACCACGACGTCGCCGAGATTGATGCCGATGCGGAATTCGACGCGCTCGTCCTTGGGCACGTTCTCGTTGCGGGCGGACATGCTGCGCTGGATTTCGGCGGCGCAGGCGACTGCATTCACCACGCTCTGGAACTCGGCAAGGATGCCGTCGCCGGTGAGTTTAACGATCCTGCCCTTGTAGTCCGAAATACGAATATCGACCAGCTCGCAGCGATGGCGGTTCAATGCCTGTAGCGTGCCTGACTCATCGATGCCCATCAGCCGGCTGTAGCCGACGACATCCGCAGCGAGAATAGCGCTCAGTCGTCGTTCCATGACCCCTCCCATGGATCTTCCCAGATTAATCTAGCTTTTTATAGAGTTTTTGTCGCGTAGAGTCGTCCCCCGAATGAAGAATTCGGGCGGTCTCGACGTTTTGACGCGGCAGCGCGACCATATAACGTCGCTGATCTTCATCAATACTCTAAATGGGTGAAGGATGACGGTCGGCTCTAATCCTTTTTGATAGAAATTGAATTCTAATTGGAGAGGAGGAGCGTTTTTGCATTCGATAGATGCTTCCAGGCTCGTCATCACAAAAATCGATCGCCTGTCGATTTAGGGCTTGAGCCGGACCCAGGGGCATAGCCTAGAAGACGATTCGCGAGGGCATCATGAACGAGCGAATGAACGAGAATCTCTGGTTGACGGCGGCCGAATGCGCCGAGCGGATCGGGCTGACGGTAAAGGCCCTTCGCCTCTATGAGAAACGCGGGCTGATCAATCCGCGGCGAACCGGCAAAAACTGGCGGCTCTATGGTGTCGAGGACATCGCGCGGCTGAATGAGATCCTGGCGCTCAAGCGACTGGGACTCAGTCTGGCCAGGATCACCGAACTGCTGGCCGGTCAGGCGACCGATGTCGACCGGACACTTGTCATGCAGCAAACGCAATTGCTCTCGCTGCGTAGCCGTGTGGAAGACAGTCTCTCGCGGATCAATGCCTTGCGGCAGCGGATCGCTGCGGGAGAACCCATCTCGATTAACGAACTCGTCAGCATAGCGAAGGAGACTAGCATGAACGATCAATCCACTGATGCCGTCGCGTGGCGACGCTACGAACAGGCACGACCGCGCACGGAAGGCGAGATCGCGCCCGAACTCCATGATCATTATCTCGGTGCTTATCTCTTCGACTGGGGCAGCAGCATCACGATTGCCCGGCGCGAGGGCGGATTAACGGCGCAGGTGCTCGGGCAGGAGGCCATCGATATCTACCCGGAGAAGGAAGACGAATTCTTCTATCGCGTGGTTACAGCGCAGATCAGCTTCCACCGCGGGCAGGACGGGCGGGTGGATAGCCTTGTGTTGCACCAAGACGGATATGAGCAATTGGCGCCGCGGATTGACGTGGCGGAGGCTGCGAGGCTGGCCGCAGACCTGGAGAATCGGACGAAAAACAGGCGGCCGGTCGACAATAGCGAAGCGCTGTTGCGCAGCGTGATCGCCGAACATCAGAGCGGCGAGGTCGACTATGACAGGATGGTTTCTGCGCTTGCCGATGCAGGGCGGGAGCAGATGTCGATGATCCGCGCGGACCTGGAACGGGCGGGTGCGTTGAGGTCGATCTCCTTCAAGGGTGTGTCGTCCGACGGATGGGACGTTTATGATGTCGCCTTCGAAAACGCCGTGATGGAATGGCGATTTGCACTTGCTGCGGACGGCAGGTTCAGCGGGTTGTTCTTTCGGCGGTTGCCGTGAGGCCGGCGCGGGTTATTGTGGCGGCGGTTTTCATGCGTAACGAGGAATTGGATGACTGGTTCGGCCCGGAACTTTCTGCAGTTTCATGATGTTCCGGAGGCCGGACTTCGATCGATCATTGCTCGCGCGGGCGAGCTTGCCAAAGCTTGGGATGAGCGGGTCATGCCGCAGAGCCTTGCGGGCAAACGCGTCGCATTGATCGCCGACGACGGCGGTTGGCGCAACACGACCGCCTTCGATCTCGGCGCCCAGGCGATGGGCGGCATCTGCGCGCATGTGCCGATCAGCTTCAATACCAGTGAAGAGACTGGCGATCTCGCGGGTTATCTCGGCAACTGGTTCGACATACTGGTGATCCGCACGAAGGCGCTTGCGACGCTGAAGGCGGTCGCTGCGGCCTCGCCGGTGCCTGTCATCAACGCGCGGACGCGCTCCAACCACCCTTGCGAGACGCTCGGCGACCTTGCCTATATCAAGAGCCGGCGCGGCTCGATCGACGGGTTGAAGGTCGTTGGCGTGGCGGCCGACGCGAATATCCTCCGTTCCTGGGTTGAAGCGTCGATCGAGGTGATCCAGATCTATCCCGAGCGCTGGCACGTCCGAGACGGCGAGCTGCTCACTGGTCGCTTCCGCGCAGGCACTGACATGGGCGAACTCTTGGATGCCGACGTCATCGTCACCGATTCATGGCTGGGCGATGCCGCCGGGGAAGCGCTTGCCAGTTATCGGATCGGCACCGATGTGCTCGATCGGTTGCGGGAGGATGCGATCTTCCTGCCGTGCCCGCCGGTTACGCGTGGCCGAGATGTGACGGGAGAGGCGATGAGCATCCGCTTTGTCAAAGCCGTGCCGCGAAAGCCTTTTTACTGCACGCGCAGAACGCCCTGATGGAATGGATTGTCGCCCCGACCGTAAACGCATGAACGGGCCTCGACCAGCAAGATGATGATTCGATCAGTCTTCGCGTCGAAGGCATATCGTGCGTCGTCGACTTGACCGGATAAATTGCATTGCGGAGATACCTGCAGCCGCAGGCGGGAAAGTTTCGTCGAAAACTATCCATTTTTTGCAACCGATAGCCAAAACGCGCAGCGGAAATCACGTGATCGCACAAAAGTAGAATCTTGTTAGCCATTGCCGACGAGTAATTGTTTTCAGGGGCGCGCACTGCCTTTTCAAAGTCCCCTACGCCGCTCGAATGACTCGATATGGCTTTCTCCACCCTGATATCCTTCATTCGCCGAATTTGAAGCGGAACTATCATGTTTACTTTTTTCAATAACATTAGAATTCTGGGCAAGATGGCGCTCGTCTTTTCGCTGTTGCTTGCCCTCAGTACCATCATCAACTTCTTAAGCTATAGTTCACTGGCGACACAGGAGAAGGCCGCAGGCTGGACCGAACACACCTATACGGTGCTGGGAACCCTGAGCAATATCGTCGCGGCGATGGTCGATCAGGAAACCGGCATGCGCGGCTACCTCCTGTCGGCAGACGAAAATTTCCTCGCGCCGCAGAAGGCCGGCGCCAAGTCCTACGCCGACAACATGGAGAGGGTACGCAACCTCACAGCGGATAATCCGGCCCAGCAGTCAAGGCTCAACGAACTGGCTTCCCTGGTGGACGGCTGGACGAAGGATGTCGTCGTCCAGGAAACGAAGCTGATGGCCGCCAAGGAGACCGTGCAGCAGGCGCGCGATCTGGAAGTGTCGGGCGTCGGCAAGAAATGGATGGATCAGATCCGCGCCAAAGCGGCTGAAATCTCGGGCGTCGAACAGGCTCTTCTGAAGACGCGTTCGGCTGAGGCGGCCGAGGCAGCCGTTATGGCGCGTTATGCGATCATAACCGGCTCCGTCGCCATGATTGTTTTCGGCCTCCTGATGCTGTTCGTCCTGAACGGAGCCATGATCCGACCGCTCGCCGGCATGACGGCCCTCATGCGCAGGCTCGCCGAGGGCGATACATCCATCACCGTAAGCGGCTCCGGCCGGCGGGACGAGATCGGCGCAATCGCCGGCGCCGTCGACGTTTTCCGCCAGGCAGCGGTGACCAATCGCCAACTCGAAGCGGACGCCCAGGCAAACCGGGAGCGTCAGGCGAGGGAGCAGGACGAAATCAACCGGGTCAAGGAAACCGAGGCAGGGCAGGTCGCTTTCGTCACCAGCAATCTCGCCACTGGCCTGAAACGGTTGGCTGCAGGCGATCTGGCCTTCCAGCTCGATGATGCTTTCGCACCGAATTTCGAGCCGCTGCGCAACGACTTCAACCAGTCCATCCGCCAATTGGCAACCACGCTTGCGGAAATCTCCGAATCCGTCTCGAGCATGGATAACGGCACCCGCGAAATTTCTTCGGGCGCCCAGGATCTCTCGAGGCGCACCGAGCAGCAGGCGGCCTCGCTGGAGGAAACCGCGGCCGCGCTCGATCAGATCACCGCCAACGTTTCCAATTCCACCAAGCGTACCGAGGAAGCACGCATCGTCGCAGGCCGCGCTAACCAATCGGCGGTCCAATCGGCGGCGGTCGTCAGCCACGCCGAAGAGGCGATGACGAAGATCGAGGATTCCTCCCAGCAGATTTCCAATATTATCGGCGTCATCGATGAGATCGCCTTCCAGACGAACCTTCTCGCGCTCAACGCAGGCGTGGAAGCGGCCCGCGCCGGCGATGCCGGCAAGGGCTTTGCCGTCGTCGCACAGGAGGTGCGCGAACTTGCCCAGCGTTCGGCTCAGGCCGCCAAGGAAATCAAAGGTCTCATTCAGAACTCCTCCGCCGAGGTCGAGAGCGGCGTGAAGCTTGTGCGCGACACCGGCGAAGCATTGAAGACGATCGGCGGCTTCATCATCGAGATCAACAGCCATATGGAATCGATCGCGGTCTCGGCCAAGGAGCAATCGACCGGGCTTGCGGAGGTCAATACCGCCGTGAATGCCATGGACCAGACGACGCAGCAGAATGCCGCGATGGTGGAACAGTCGACCGCTGCCTCCAGCACCCTGGCGCAGGAAGCCGTCAAGCTTCGCAATCTCATCGGCCAGTTCAAGCTCGATGGCATAGTCGGGGCAGGGTCTTCGACGGTTCGCCAGCCGGTGCGCTCGGCCGCGCCCGGCAACAGGCCGGTATCTTCGCCCGCCCGTGCGCTCGGCCAGAAACTCGCCGGCGCCTTTGGTGGCAAAGGGGCAACGGCGACCGCTGTCGCCGCCAATGAATGGGACGAGTTCTGATGGCTGACGTCGCACAATACGAGAATCTTTCGGATGCAGCACTTGAGATCATTGCCTTCCATCTCGGCGACCAGCAGTTCTGCATCAAGACCACCTCGATCCGGGAAATCCGGGGATGGGCAGCGGCGACGCCGCTGCCCCATGCACCGCCGCACGTCCTCGGCGTGATGAACCTGCGCGGCACGGTCATACCGGTGATCGACCTTGCCGCGAAGCTGGGCGTGCGCAGCGCCATCGATGCCAACCGCAGCGCTATCGTCGTGGCCGAGGTGAGAAAAAACATCATCGGCCTCGTGGTTGACCGTGTATCCGATATCCTGTCGGTCAGTGGGGATCGAATTCAGCCGGTGCCGGATTTAGGCAGCGGCTTCGACCCGGCCTTCTCCTATGGGATCATTCCTTTCGATCAGGGAATGGTCTGTTTTCTCAACCTCGACCACATGTTTGCCGCCATCGAATACGCATCGGCCGCGTAAAGCTTACCCTGATCCTGTAAAACAGGCGGCGGCCGTCTTCGGCCGCCGCCCTTGCTCCTCTCTGCCCGCTCGGGCATTGTTGCGGCATGAGGAGAATTTTCATCTTGCTGCTGGCGCTCTGGCCGGGCTGCGCCCTGGCCGATCAGGCCTTCTATCCGGCGAAATCGGGCAATGCCGATGCGCCGGTGCTGACCGTTTATTCCTCGCTCGACGAGCCGTTGGCACAGCCGATGATCCGTGGCTTCCAGGAGGCCAATCCCGATGTCGCGGTCAAATATGAGGACATGCTGACCGGCGATATCTACGACCGGATCGTCAGGGAGACGGATGCCGGCGGAAAGACGGCGGATTTTGCCTTCTCTTCGGCGATGGACCTGCAGGTGAAGCTTTCCAACGACGGATACGCGCAGGTCAGCAATCTGCCGATGAGTGCCGCATGGCCGAAATGGGCAAACTGGCGCAACACCGCCTATGCGCTGACCTTCGAGCCGGCAGTATTCGTCTATCACAAGCCGAGCTTCGCGCATGAACCGGTGCCGAGCTCACGGGCCGAATTCGTGGATTATCTGAAGCGCAAGGGTAATGCGGTCTATGGCCGGATCAGCACCTACGATATCGAGCGCTCCGGTGTCGGCTTTCTCTTCATGGCGCGCGATCAGGAGCAGTTCGGCGACATCTGGTCGGTGATCGGGGCGATGGGGGCGGCGGGCGTCAAGCTTTATTCGACGAGTTCGGCGATCCTCGAACGCGTCGCCGACGGACGCTTCGTGCTCGGCTACAATATTCTCGGCTCCTATGCGGCCGACTGGGCCTCACGCGACCCCGATGTCGGCATCGTGCTGCCGAAGGACTATACGGTGGTGATGTCGCGGATCGGGTTGGTGCCGCAGGCCGCCGCCGAGCCGGAGCTCGGGCGTCGCTATCTCGCCTTCTTCATGTCGAAGGAAGGCCAGACGATCATGGCACGCGAACTGCAGATCCCGGCCGTCAGCCCTGAAGTAGCGGGAGAAAATACCGCCAATACGCTGCAAGAGCTGCTCGGTGCCCAACTTCGGCCGGTGCCGGTCAGCCCCGGGCTGATGGTCTATCTCGACCAGGTGAAGCGGGCGCGGCTGATCGCGCATTGGAACGAAGTGCTGCGGGCGCAGTGAAGGGCGTCAGCTTTCGGCTGATGCGGGATAACCTACACTCCAAGCAGCTGCGAAGAGCCGAATTCAGAGCGGCGTCTCCCAATTACGGCAAAAAAGTGGCCTTCCCTTCTGGATATCTCGCCGATGTCAGCTAAATGACAGGTTGTTGTGGTGGCTTTGGCTACTTCTTCTCCGTGGAGGCGGAGAGCTGAAGCCTTGGGAGGAGTTCCGCTCGTCACTCTGGACAACTATGTCCGCTGGCCGGCCATCCTTCCCGATTCCCAGAGAACAACAGGCGGTCGCTCAGCCGCCCCCGGAGGACATCGTGAAGCATACGTTCATCGCAACCCTTTTCGCAGCCGCCATCGCGCTGCCGGCCTATGCGGCCGACTACACCATCATCGCGCCTGCAGCACCCGGCGGCGGCTGGGACCAGACGGCCCGCTCGCTGCAGACCGTGCTGCAGCAGGAGAAGATCTCCGGCAGCGTTCAGGTCCAGAACGTCCCAGGCGCCGGCGGCACCATTGGCCTTGCCCAATTCAGCAGCCAGGCTGCCGGCAATCCGAACTCGCTGATCGTCGGCGGCTATGTCATGGTCGGCGCGATCCTCACCAACAAGTCGCCGGTCACGCTCAAGGATGTCACGCCGATCGCGCGTCTGACCGGCGAGTATGAGGCCGTGGTCGTTCCGTCCTCGTCCGAGATCAAGTCCATGGCCGATCTGGTCGCGGCTCTGAAGAAGGATCCGGGTGCGGTTTCCTGGGGCGGCGGTTCCGCCGGCGGCACCGACCACATCGCCGTCGGCCTGATCGCCAAGGCCTCCGGCGTCGACCCGACCAAGATCAACTATGTCGCCTTCTCCGGTGGCGGTGAAGCGCTGGCCGCCATTCTCGGCGGCCAGGTCACGGCCGGCGTTTCGAGCTACAGCGAGTTCGAATCGCAGGTGAAGTCCGGCACGCTCCGTCTTCTCGCCATATCCAGCGACAAGCGCGTCGACGGCATCGATGCCCCGACGCTCAAGGAAGCCGGCACCGACGTCAGCATCCAGAACTGGCGCATGGTTGCCGCAGCACCCGGCCTGTCGGCTGAGCAGGTCGCAGCCGTCACCGCGGATTTCGAGAAGCTGCACAGCTCCGCCGCCTGGCAGGAGACCTTGAAGACCAAGGGCTGGGCCGACACCTACCTGTCCGGCGATGCCTTCAAGGCGCAGCTCGAAAAGGATGTCTCCGCGACTGAAGGCATTCTCAAAGATATCGGTCTCGTTCAATGAGTGAAGCCGATACATCATCGGCAACGAAGCGCCGCCCTGATTGGGCGGCGCTGATTATTGCCATTTTCCTTCTCGCCGTCGCAGCCGTGGTGTTCTGGGACGCGTCGCACCTGAAGACGATCGCGCAGTATGATCGGATCGGCCCCTCGACGGTGCCGAAAGTCGTTGCATTCGGCCTCTTCTGTCTTGGTATCTGGACGGCTTTCGAGGCCTGGCGCGGCGATTTTCCCGAGCGTGAGCAACAGGAAGTCGCACCGGTCATCTGGATTGTCGCGGGCCTTGCCGGACAGATGCTGCTGTTGCGCATCGCGGGCTTCTCGATTGCCACCGGCGTGCTCTTCGCGCTGACCGCACGCGGCTTCGGAAAGCGCCAGATCTGGATCTCGTTGCCGATCGGCATCGTGCTGAGCTTCGTCGTCTGGGCGATTTTCTCGCAGCTCCTGCAGCTTACGCTGCCGGCTGGTCCGCTCGAACACCTGTTCTTCTGATAGCGCCCTCAACGGGTCGGGCGCTTTCGGCTCCTTTGCTTTTTGCGCGGACGGTCTGTTCCCCCGCAGGAACCTCCGCTTGGGACGAAGACATGAACACATTCGAATTCCTCTGGCAGGGCATTCTGGTTGCGGCGCAACCGATCAACCTGCTCTACGCCCTCGTTGGCGTTACTCTCGGCACCGCCGTCGGCGTGCTGCCGGGCATCGGCCCGGCGCTGACCGTGGCGTTGCTGCTGCCCGCCACCTACAAGCTCGATCCGGGCGGTTCGCTCATCATGTTCGCCGGTATCTATTACGGCGGCATGTATGGCGGTTCGACCACCTCGATCCTTCTGAACACGCCGGGTGAAAGCGCCTCGATCGTCACTGCGCTCGAAGGCAACAAGATGGCGCGCGCGGGTCGCGGTGGACCGGCGCTGGCGACAGCGGCCATCGGCTCTTTCGTCGCGGGCCTGATCGCAACGCTCGGACTGGCCTTCATCGCGCCCTATATCGTCAAGCTGGCGCTGATTTTCGGACCGCGTGAATATTTCGCGCTGATGGTGCTCGCCTTCGTCACCGTCTCCTCGGCGTTCGGGGATTCGGCGCTACGTGGCCTCACCTCGCTCTTCATCGGCTTTGCGCTCGCCATGGTCGGCATCGACCAGCAGACGGGCCAGGCACGGCTTTCCTTCGGCATCCCCGACCTGCTCGACGGTATCGAGGTGACGACTCTGGCCGTCGCCATGTTCGCAATCGGCGAGACGCTTTATATCGCCGCCCAAGGCAAACGCGGCGAGGACAAGGTGGAAGCCGTCAGGGGTTCGCTATGGATGACTGCCGAGGATTGGGCGCGTTCGTGGAAACCGTGGCTGCGCGGCACGTTGATCGGCTTTCCGATCGGCGCCATGCCGGCGGGCGGCGCGGAAATCGGCACGTTCCTTTCCTATGCCGCCGAAAAGCGGCTGTCGAAAAACCCGGAGGAATTCGGTCGCGGTGCGATTGAAGGCGTTGCCGGTCCCGAGGCCGCCAACAATGCCTCGGCTGCCGGCACGCTGGTGCCGCTGTTGACGCTCGGCCTGCCGACATCCGCGACGGCGGCGATCATGCTTGCCGGCTTCCAGCAATACGGGCTGCAGCCGGGGCCGCTGCTTTTCGCCACCAATCCGCAGCTCGTCTGGGGTCTGATCGCCAGCCTGCTCATCGCCAACGCGATGCTGCTGGTGCTGAACCTGCCGATGATCGGCCTTTGGGTTCGTCTGCTGACGATCCCGAAGCACTGGCTCTATGCCGGTATCCTGCTGTTTGCCACGCTCGGGACGATCGGCGCCAACCCGTCGGTGTTCGAACTCGGCATGCTGCTGGCCTTCGGCCTGCTCGGTTATGGGATGCGGCTCTTCGGCTATCCGATCGCGCCCACCGTTGTCGGCCTGATCCTCGGGCCACTTGCCGAGCAGCAGCTGCGCCGGGCATTGGCGATCAGCCAGGGCGACGTCACGACGCTTGTGATGTCGCCGATTGCGGCGGGCTTGCTCATCGTTGCGGCCGCCGCCTTCCTCATCCCGCTGATCCTGCGGCTTCGCGGCCGTGGCCAGGTGCTGTCGCAGCTGGCGGCAAACGAAGACTAAAAAGACCAACCGACCCCTCCCTCAGGCCGGCCATGGAAACATGGTCCGGCCTCTTCTTTTTTGCATGGCTGAGGTGATGTTCCGTGCGTTGTCGAGGCCTCCAGGCGTTCCCACCTGTAGGAGGTCAATCACAGAGCGAAAGAAAAAGACAATGTCCGCTATCCGCAGTGCCATCCATACCGGTTTCCTTGGTCGTGCATTCGCCGCGCTCGGCGCCGCAAATGCCGTCAGTGCCGCTGTCGAAGCCGGCCGCCGTCCTCGCGCCCGCGACCTCAGGGAACTCGGCATCGATCCGGTCTCCTTCGGCCAGGTCATCCGCTAAGACCTTCAAGCATGCCTAAATGAAACAGCCCGCAACCGGATGGTCGCGGGCTTTATTTTTGTCTGGGCGGTGCTGCCGCAACGCCGGGCGCTGCGGCATGGGATGATCGTCAGGCGTGAAGCTCTTCCCGCCGTTCGATCTGATCTTCCATCCGTTCACGCTTGTTGTGGCGGATGGACGACCAGAGGGACAGGCCGATCAAGGCCGCGCCGCCAAGGCCGGTGATCACCTCGGGGATATGCACCAAGGTCTGCGCATACATGATCACCGAGAGGATCAGGATGGCGTAGAAGGCGCCGTGTTCGAGGTAGCGGTATTCGGCAAGCGTTCCCTTCTCCACCAGCATGATCGTCATCGAGCGCACGTACATGGCGCCGATGCCGAGGCCGATCGCAATGACGAAGAGATTCTGCGTCAGAGCAAAAGCGCCGATCACCCCGTCGAAGGAGAAACTGGCATCCAGGACCTCCAGATAGATGAAGGCGCCGAGACCGCCCTTGGCGGCAGCGCTCATCGTCTGCTGCGAGGCATCGAGCAGCCCGCCGACCACCTCGACCGCGAGGAAGGTGAGCAGGCCATAGATGGCGCAGTGGACGAAGACGGTGGCTTCCTCGCCGCCGATCAGCCAGGAGAAAACCAGCATCAGCGCCAGCACGAAAGCGATCTCGATGCCCTTGATGGTGGCGGATCGCGCCATCACCCTTTCCAGGCCCGGAAGCCAATGGATTTCTTTCTTATGGTCGAAGAAATAGCTGAGGCCGACCATCATCAGGAAGGTGCCGCCGAAGGCTGCGATCGGCAGATGTGCATCGTTCATGATGCGGGCATATTCGTCGGGCTCGCGGGCGGCCAGAACCAGCGCGTCCCAGGGACCGATCTGCGCCGCGATCGCGACGATTGCTAGCGGGAAGACGATACGCATCCCGAAGACCGCGATGACGATGCCCCAGGTGAGGAAGCGTTTCTGCCAGACCGGCGTCATCTCCTTCAGCTTGTTGGCATTGACGATAGCATTGTCGAAGGAGAGCGAGATCTCCAGCACCGCAAGCACGGTGCAGATGAAGAAGACGGTCGCCATGCCGCCAATCGTGCCGGTGGTCTGCCAGCCGAGCACGGCGCCAAGAACAAGGCCGAGGGCCGTGACGATGAAAGCCCAGCGGAAATAGCCGAGCGAGGATTTGGAGGTCGGAGGCTGGTTCATGACCGCACCTCGCGGCCGTAAAGCGGGTTGGAGATGATCAAGAGGGTGGAAAAACGCGGCATGCCAGAACGGGCATGCTGATAAAGCATGGTGAGCTGTTTCATCGATGAAAAATCCGCCGGCTAAGCTGCAGGCGGTACCGACATCACGAGAGCGCCGTAAAAACTCTCGCCAGAGGGGCCCGGCACCAAAGTTTCCCGCAGCCGATGTCTGGAAGGCTGCGGGACAGGCTCTAGGTAATCAACTTCCCGGGCCAGTCAAGGCCGCCCACCACACGGAAATTGGCATTTTTTTGGGGAACCATCCGGCAGCCCGTCCGTTAGGCATCGGTTGAGTTTAAAAAAGGAGGCCGATGATGCACACTTCGACCCATCTTCCCGACAAACGCACCGAGGCATCCGACCGCATGAAGCGGGCGAGACCGAATCGGATGCAGAAGGCGCAGGTGCTGCCGCCGCATCATGTCGACCTGACCCTTACGCCCGGCGTCTACCACGACATTCATGTGCCGGCCCATGTCACCGGCGCGGATCTTTCCAAGGGCGGTCCCGACATCAAGGGCAAGAAATAACAGGTTTTCGCAAGTCTCCAGATTTGAAACAGGGTGAGAAACATATGACTATGAATTTTGTGCCCCGCGAGATTTTCATCCGGCACGAGAATGAATGGAAGGCTGTCCGTGAGGCGGCGGACGAACGCATCGATATCGCCCAGCGTCCAAAGCAGCCAGCTTCCTCGCTTGGTCTCCCGGCGTCGGTTGGGAAAAGCGAAATTTCCGCACGCACCGAATGAGCAACAGGCAGTTAATGATATGGGCGCCCGGCATAATGCCGGGCGTTTTGCTTTTCTATCGAGGTTCATACCGATCGCCCTCAAAGATGATGGGCCACGCCAACCTTTCGGAAAGGATTGGGCGGCGATAATCCCGGCCTCACGGGAATCGGACAGATGGCCAAGACAGCGACACGAAGCCGCCGCAAGGCGCCGGCGAGAGGAAAGAGCAGGGCGCGCAGCGGCAGCGGGCTGCTGCCATGGACGGTGATCGGCGTTGCCGCGATCGCCGGCATCGCCGCCTTCGACAATTGGAAGAGCATCAAGCCGATGCTCGCCAGGCAACCGGCTGCGGTGATTCGGGAAATGGTGGAGGAGAAACCCGCCGTCAGGAAGGACGTGCCGCCGAAGCAGGTGGCGCTCGCGGCACCGGCGCCGAAAGCCGCACCGGCGACGACGGGGCCGCTGCCGCCGGCAGCCATTCCCACGCCGACCGTCCAGCCGGTCAAGGTGACGCCGTCCCTTTCCTCTCCCGCCTCGCCGGAGACAGGGACAGCCGCTTTCGGTTATTGCGGGCAGGGCGCCCATATCAACTGCGTCGGTGACGGCGGCGTTTTCTGGTACAAGGGCGAAAAGATCGTGATCGCCGACATGGCAAGCCCGATCGTCGACCGGGCGCGCTGCGATGACGAGCGCAGGATCGCCTTTGCCGCCAAGGCGCGTCTGCTGGCGCTTTTGAACGGCGGACCCTTCACCATGAATGCGGCGGGCAAGAGCGAGCCCTCCGGCGCGCCGCGCGTCGTCTCGCGCGACGGGCGCTCGTTCGGCACGCAACTGATCAATGAGGGGCTGGCGCGTAAGCCCGGGGCTGCCGGCGGCGCCTGGTGCGCCTGACGCTGGAGCGTTTCCGGTTCGCAAATGCGGAGGAAACGCCCCTTCTTATTCCCGCGCTTTTGCCGGAATAGCCCGGCTTACTTGTCCTTTTTCACCAGTGTGCCGCCGCTGCGGAAGCTGCCGGTGAAGGAGGAATCCTTGCTTTCAGCGGTGCATTCGATCGCGAACGGCTTGCCGGCATAGGGATTGCCGAAGGTGCAGAAGCCGGCGACTTTGACCTGGCCGGTCATCTTGTTGCCGACACCTGTCGTGACGAGGCTCAGCGGCAGGCGGGCATTGCCGTTGGAGGCGGGCTTGATGCCGCTGCCGTCGCCCTGGAAGCCGAGCGCCTTGCCGTCCGAGGTGAAGATGAAGGTCACGGTGCCGTTGGCCAGCGTGACGCTGGCAAGCTCGTTCTTGCAGCCCTTGGTGGCGTCGAACTTGGCGACGACGAGCTTGGCGCACTTGCCGGAAAGCGTAATGACGCCGGGCGCACCGGGAAATGTCTCGGGGGCAGGCGCCGGCGCGGCAGAGGCCGGCAAGGCGAAGGCGGCGGAAAAAATGGCGGCGGCAATAAGCGCGGATGACTTCATTTCGATCTCAAACCCCATGTCCTGGCGAGGCGAATCGCTACCTCGCCCCCAAGTTCGCCATGGCATGGCTCTGTGTCCGAATTTGGTTCCGTTAGTCCTGTGGGACAAAGATTTCGCGGCCGCCGAGGGGGCTCGGCGATCGGCCACAGATGAGCTAATTGAGCCGGCTGGTTGCAAGGTCCGGCAACGGCAAATTCTGCCTGATATCGGCAGCGAACCAATGCGCAGACAGTGGCAGGCGCTCGTCGAGCGCCTGCCGTCTTGAATGCACTTCTCGTCAAGGGGAATGGGCCCAGGCAGGGAAGTCCAGGCCCATTCTTTCCCGATCGGAGGTCAAGTCAGATCAGGAATTGGTCGCTGCCTAGCCGGCAGCCCTTTATTAGAACGCGCGCTGCAGGCGGAAGTAGCCCGAGGTTACGTCGTCGGCATTGTCGGCATCGAGGTACTGAACCGAAACCTTTGCCGAGAGGTTCTCGACGATCTGGTAGTCGATCGTGACGCCGGCCTTCCAGGCGTTGACGTCGTCGTTGAACTCGCCAGCGGTGACACCGTAGTTGTCGTAGTACTGAACAGCCGGGGTGATCTTCAGCTTGTCAGTCGCCTTGATGGCATATTCAGCAGCGATCGCCCATTCAGCCTTGTTGTAGTAGGCGTTCGGGTTGGTTGCGTAGACAACTGCGAGGCCGAGCGTGCCTGGGCCGACAGCAGCCGTACCCATGGCGCGGATGGCGCCTTCTTCGTTGTCGACATCGTAGCCGGCAGTGATCTGGTAGCTGAAGATACCAGCCTTGCCACCGAGACCAACGGCAACGCCGAAGTTGTTGGCGGTTTCGCCCTTGTAGAACGGGCTGTCTTCCAGCTCGTCAACGCTGATGCCAGCGTAGAAGGCGTCGGTTTCATACTGATAACGGATCGAGTTATGCAGCGTTACCGGAGAACCGATGTCGTCGGTTTCGCCCGAGAGACCATCGTCCCACCAGCTGTAGAACAGACCAGCGCGGAAGCCTGCGATATCGAGATAGGCCGAGTCCAGCTGGGCCTTCTGGGCCGAAGCGTTGTCAGCATTGAACTGCATGACGATAACGCCGGTCAGCGGACCGTATTCGGTGTCGCTCTTGGCCGTGAACTGAACCTGACCACGCGTGCGGGCGTCCCAGTCCGAGTCGTTGGCGACTGAACCACCACCGCCAGCGCCGATCGAGCTGGCGTGCGGAGCAACGTCAACCTGGAAACGGATGTAGCCGTTGATCTTGAGGCAGGTTTCGGTGCCCGGGATGTAGAAGTAGCCGGTGCCGTAAGCATCGCAGACGCGAACGTATTCAACCGGTTCCGGTTCGGCAGCAACGATAGCGTCAGCAGCCTGAGCGCCGGATACTGCTGCAAGTGCAGCAGCGGAGCCGAGAAGAAGGCTCTTGATGTTCATGGAATAACCTCCAGTTCAGATGCAATAGGATGAAGGCCGTTGCCATTGGCAGTCCCTACGGATCTTCATCCCGTGTGATCGAAGCGGCACCTTTTTGGCTCGGCGCCTGCCTCGCTGCGGAAGTTACATAGGGGATGCTGCACTGCAACGGCATAATCGATTGTGACATTGGGCCGCACTCGCTATGTTGCTGAAACAACACAATTTTTGTCACAAAACTGTCATCTGGCCTTCCCAAAAGCCGCGCTCCTGGATGCTTGAACAATGAGGGGCTGAACCTTCGCGGCGGTATGCAATCGATGCTCGCATGAGCATATCCTCATACACGAAAACGCCATCACCGCGATCCGCATGAATCGAGGAAGGCGCCGGTCCCCCGGTTGTGAGGTTTAGCGGCAGACGAGCATTGCAGTCGAAGTGAAGATGAAAGGGACCGAGCCGTTGACCGGCGTGGCGCCCGCAAGCTCGTCCCTTGGTGGTGTCGACCTGACGACGACGAGCTTGGCGCTTTCGCCGGCAGGGAGCGCATCCCGGTGGTAGGGCGGTGGCCGCAACCGCCTGTGCCCTAAAGCGCGTCGCAATCTTTCAGATTCGCTCCTCACGCTTCAGGTCTTTGTTTCTAGGCAGTCGTGATCGCAAGCGGCTACACACTTTCGTGCGACCTGCTCCAGGAATTACTCCAGGATGGCTTCCTTGCGCGCAATATTGCCGCTCACGTCGATGTCGATACCGAGCATCGTGTTGCCGGTCAAGTCGACGCCGTAGTCAATGAGGTTCTGTCGCGTCAGGTGGAGCATGACACGGCCGGCTTGCTCGACCGGCCTGCCCCGCATGTGGGATACGACATATTCGGTGGTGACGGGGTAACGTCCCTGCGGAAGGCTGATACCTTTTGCCAGGGAAATCTTGTCGCTGGAAACCACAAGAGTCTTACGCCGTTTGATGACCTGCGCCACGCTGAAGAACTCCTATCGGACAGGTTTATCAAACCTATGAACCACGATGTGAAAAGGCCTCTCGATTTCTCGAAAGGCCTTGTAGATCAAGCAATCTGGATGGTGGGCGTGACAGGGATTGAACCTGTGACCCCTACGATGTCAACGTAGTGCTCTCCCGCTGAGCTACACGCCCATCCGATGGCGGCGCATAGATCACAAAACCTTCGGAGCCGTCAATAGGCTTTTTTCAGTTTTGTGACGCACCGCCCGGCAAGCCTTACGCGGCAAGCATTTTGTTGACCTCGTCGACGAGGTCACGCAGGTGGAAAGGCTTGGAAAGGACCTTGGCATCCTTCGGCGCCTTCGAATCGGGGTTCAGCGCCACGGCGGCAAAGCCGGTGATGAACATCACCTTCAGGTCCGGGTCGAGTTCGGTGGCGCGGCGCGCCAGCTCGATGCCGTCCATTTCGGGCATGACGATATCGGTCAGCAGCAGGGAAAACGGCTCCTCACGCAACCGGTCGTAGGCGCTGGCGCCGTTGTCGTACGAAAGGACCTTGTAACCGGCCTTTTCGAGCGCTTTCACCAGGAAACGGCGCATGTCGTTGTCGTCTTCGGCGAGAAGTATCTTCTGAGTCATTAATCCAGACCGCTGATGAATAGGTTTTGAGTGGGCTGCCAGCCGTTTACACTAGTCTTTACCCGGTAAACAACCGGTGAATTGCCTGTCTGCGACCGCCATCCCTTCTACATAGTATGGACTTGAGGCGAGGCAACTGGCAACATGGGCGAAGCAGTCAGTTCATGACATGGTAAAGAGGGCCGAAAGTGCCGGAAATACGGGAATACGAGCTTTTTGAGGTTCATGAGCCCGTGTCGCAGACCATTCCCTTCGTCTACAACTCTCCCCATAGCGGCCGGATTTATCCACCGGAATTCATCGCCCAGTCCAGGCTCGAGGGCATCGCGATTCGCCGTTCCGAGGATCATTACGTCGACGAGCTCTTCGGCTCGGCGGTAGCGCTTGGCGCACCGCTGCTTGCGGCCAACTTTCCGCGCGCCTATCTCGACGTCAACCGCGAGCCCTACGAGCTTGATCCGCGCATGTTCGACGGGCTGCTGCCGCCCTATGCCAACATCAATTCGTTGCGGGTCGCCGGCGGGCTCGGCACCATTCCACGCATCGTCGCGGAGAACATGGAAATCTATGCGCGGCGCCTGCCGGTGCAGGAGGGCCTCGATCGGGTCGAGGCGGTCTACAAGCCCTATCATGCGGCGCTGCGCCGGCTGATTGCGCGAACCCACGTGCAGTTCGGCTTCGGCGTGCTGATCGACTGCCACTCGATGCCCGGCAATGTGCGAGTCGCCGGTTGCACCGCGCGGCCCGATTTCATCATCGGTGATCGTTACGGCACCAGCGCTTCGGCTGAGCTTTCGCGCGCTGCGATCGCCATCCTCGAGGAAATGGGTTTCGCGGCGATCCGCAACAAGCCCTATGCCGGCGGCTTCATCACCGAGCATTACGGCCGGCCTTCACGCGGACTGCATGCGCTGCAGATCGAAGTGAACCGGGCGATCTATGTCGATGAGGTGACGCTGGAGAAGCGCGAGGATTTTGCTGCGGTGGCCGAGGCAGTCACCAGCTTCATGCGGCAGATGGCGGAATATGTCGAGAAATTCGCCGGCGATCGGGCGCTGGCCGCCGAATAAAGCCGCTTATCCCTACGACTTCGTTTCCCCTGGTCAAAAAAAACCGCGCTTGTGAGCGCGGCTAGTCTAGGGAGGAAACACCCAAGGAGGGTATTTACAGTCAGAAGACTGTACTGAAGAGGCTACTATTGCATTGCACAAATGTCAAGCAATATATTGCGCTGCGATATCTTTGGGCATTTGGGCCATAATTGCATTCCTGCTGCTTTTCGCTATGAAGGCGATACTCCCGCCAGCCAAACGGTGTCACCATGCTTCCTGACCGCTCGTTCTTCAACCGCCTGGCGGAGGCCGCCAAGGCCGAGACGCTGCCGCGCTTCCGCTCTGGCCTCGATGTCACGAACAAGCTTTCCTCGGGTTTCGATCCGGTGACGGAGGGCGACAGGGCGGCCGAACTCGCCATCCGGGCCCTGATCGAGGAGCATTTTCCGGGCCACGGCATTCTCGGCGAGGAGCACGGCGATGTCGGGCTCGACCGTGAATATGTCTGGGTGATCGATCCGATCGACGGCACGCGCGCCTTCATATCAGGCGTGCCTGTGTGGGGGACGCTGATCGGCCTGCAGAAGCAGGGCCGGGCGATCATGGGCATGATCGAGCAGCCGTTTACCGGCGAGCGTTATTTCGCCGATCAGAACGGTTCGCTCTATTCCGGGCCGGAAGGCGAGCGGCGGCTGGCGACGCGCCAGTGCGAGGCGCTTTCCAACGCCATTCTCTTCACGACGTCGCCGCATCTCTTCACCGGGCAGGAGATGGAGAAGTACCGGGAGATCGAGAGCCAGGTGCGGCTCTTCCGCTACGGATGCGACTGCTATGCCTATGCGCTGCTGGCCGCCGGCCATATCGATCTCGTCGTGGAAAACAGTCTCAAACCCTATGACGTCGGCGGCATCATTCCCGTCATCGAAGGGGCGGGGGGCATCATCACCACCTGGGACGGCGGCCGGCCGGAAAATGGTGGCTCGATCATCGCTGCCGGCAGCCGGGCGGTCTACGAGCAGGCGATTGCCATCCTGCAGCGCTGAGGCCGTTTACGTGCCGAGGGCGGCGACATCCTGGTTCTCTTCGGCATCGCTGCCGGGAATGAAGGCGTGGAAGGCGGCGAGCGCTGCCGCGCGGTAAACATCCCGTTCCTGGAAGATCTCGTGGCGGGCGCCGTTGATCGGCACCAGCTGGCCGGCGCGGAAATAGCGCGAGAGCCGCTCCTGCGCCGTATAAGGCACGACGCCGTCGCGCGTCGGGGCGATGACGACGGTCGGGATGGTGATCGAGAAGAGATGGTAGGGCGAGGTGACGCGCTCTTGCGTGCGGAAGGCCTCGGTCAGCCAGCGGGCTGTGGGTGGCCCGACCGTCAGCTCCGGATGGGCCTTCATCATCGCGACATTGCGCTCGAAGCGGGCTTCGTCCGAGGTCAGCGGGTTGTCGCGGAAATCCGGTTCCTTCAGTTTCGATGTCAGTGGCATGAAGCCGAGGCCGACGGCTGTCAGCGTGCCGGCAAGGGTGCGGATGACGCGGGGCGAGGCCGCCTGTCCGGTCAGGCCGATGAAGGGGGCTGATAGTACCATGCGATCGATGCGGGTGGTGAGATAGGGAGCCGCCGACAGCGCGATCAGCCCGCCCGTCGAGTGACCGAGCAGATAGAAGGGCAGGCGGGTATCCGGCAGCACCACTTTTTCGAGGAAGGTGTCGAGATCGCGCTCGTAGTCGGTGAAGTGGCGGATGTGGCCGTGGTTGCGGCGCTTGAGGAGCCGCGACGAACCGCCCTGGCCGCGCAGATCGAAGGTCGCGACCCAGAGACCCCTGGCGGTCAAGTCGCGAATCGTCTCGAAATATTTCTCGATATATTCGTTGCGTCCTTGGAGGATGACGACCGTGCCATTAGCGACCTGCGCACTGGAACGGAAAACCGCGTAACGCAGCCGGTAGCCGTCATGGGTTTCGAAGAACCCCTCCGTGCGGTTTTCCGGGGCGGGATTGTCGGGCGTCGAATAGAGAACCTGATCCATGACTTTGCCAATGCGCCGCTGCTGACTGCTTCGCTTATCAGGGATAGCGCATGGCATCCGGCTTGGAAAGCGGTGGCGCCGGCGCGGCCGACTGCATAATTCCTCAAATCGGGATCGATTTGAGGATAAAATTATGCAGTATTTCAAAGTGTTGCAGCGTCCTTTGCGCGTCCTTTCGGACGCGCGGGGGGAAAAGGGCCGGCAGGAGCATGAGGGTGCCCGCAGCCGGCCGAGTTTAAGACTGAAGAAGAAGGGACGATGCACTTCAGCCATCGGGACCAGATTTCCCCGACGCCAGATTCCTAGGCGAATGCGCCTGAACGCCTTCCGAACCGATTGTTCATGCCGGGTTCACCGGGCCGAAGGCGGCAATTTCGCGAAGGTCTTGAACTCGTCAAATCCCATCACCATCTCCATCCTGCGGGTGCCAAAAGGGCCCGTTCAGCCGTCCCGAGGCCGCCAAAAATGGGGTTTCAGGGGCATTTTATCGCAACACGTCGCTTCCACAGGAGGACATCATGCGTCACGTAGACTTCTCTCCCCTTTATCGCTCTACCGTCGGTTTCGACCGGCTCTTCACCATGCTCGACAGCCTTGCCCAGCCGGAGCAGGCGCAGACCTATCCGCCCTACAATATCGAGCGCACCGGTGAAAACACCTATCGCATCACCATGGCTGTTGCCGGTTTCGACGAGACTGAACTCTCGATCGAGGCTCATGCCCATGTGCTGGCGGTGAAGGGTGAAAAGAACGAGGAAACCCCGGAAGGTGGCGAATTCCTCTATCGCGGCATTGCCAAGCGCGCATTCGAGCGCCGTTTCCAGCTTGCCGATCATGTCGAGGTGATCGCCGCTTCGCTGAAGAACGGCCTGCTTCACATCGACCTTCTGCGCAATATTCCCGAGGCCATGAAGCCCCGCAAGATCGCGATTGCCGCCGAGCCTGTCGAGGCTCCGAAGGCCATCGAGGCGCAGGTCATCAACGGGTGATCATCGTTCCCTTACGGGTAAAACGAACGGCGCTCCCATCGGGGCGCCGTTTTTTCTTGTCGCTGCAGCGGGCCTAGTCGTTCAGGCCGGGCTGGCGGCATCCGTCATCTGCTGTTCGGTTGCGCGCCGGGCCGCGGCGGCGGCATATTTCTGGGCGATGACGGCGCAAGCCATGAGCTGGATCTGGTGGAAGAGCATCAGGGGAAGAACGATCGCGCCGATCGACTGGCCGGCAAAGATGACGTTGGCCATCGGCACGCCGCTCGCAAGGCTTTTCTTCGAGCCGCAGAAGGTGATGGTGATCTCGTCAGCCTTGTTGAAGCCCAGCCAGCGGCTGCCGAACATCGTCAAAGCAAGGACCAACGCCAGAAGGACGATGTCGGCAACGATGACAACGGCGATGTCGGCGATCGAGAAGGTGTGCCACAGCCCTTCGACGACGGCCGTGCTGAAGGCGAGATAGACGACCATCAGGATCGAGCCGCGGTCAACCGGCATCAGGATCTTCTTCTTGGCGCGGATCCAGTCCCCGATCCAGGGCTGCAGGATCTGGCCGACGATGAAGGGTGCAAGCAGCTGAAGGAGGATCTGCTGCAGCGCATCGAAGGAAAAGCCGCCATGGCCGCCGACGGAAAAAAGCAGACCGACGAGCAACGGTGTCAGGAACATGCCGAAGATGTTGGAGGCCGAGGCGGAGCAGATGGCCGCTGGCACATTGCCGCCCGCCATCGAGGTGAAGGCGATCGACGACTGCACCGTCGACGGCAGCACGCAGAGGAAGAGGATGCCGAGATAAAGCGGCTGTGGCAGGATCGTATCGGGGACCAATCCGAGTGCCAGGCCGAGCAGCGGGAAAATGCCGAAGGTCGTCAGCAGGATGACGAGATGCAGGCGCCAGTGCAGGAGGCCAGCAATAACGACGTCTCGTGACAGGCGCGCGCCATGCAGGAAGAACAGTGCCGCAATGGCAAGATCGGTGGCGATGCCGAAATAGCCTGCAAAACTGCCGCGCGCCGGAAGCAGCGAAGCAAGAATGACGGTGCAGACGAGCAGGATCGTGAAGGTATCGGGCAGAAAGCGGCGCATGGCGGTCTCGCGACATAGTAAATAGTCATTGTTCTGTCGTCCATTATGATCCAGGATGCAAGGAATAACAGTTATCGAGAAACTGGATTTTCTATGCTGGATCTTTCGCAACTTCGCAGTTTCATCGCCGTCGAACAGATGGGCAGTTTCACGCTCGCCGCAGAAAGGCTGGGCCTCGGGCAATCGACGGTCAGCCAGCACATCCAGCGGCTGGAGACTACGCTCGGGCGCAGGCTTCTCGCGCGCGATACACACAAGGTGATGCTGACCGGCGACGGCGAGGCGCTGCTTTCGCATGCGCGCGCCATGCTTCAGATCGAGGGGCAGGTGCAATCGCTATTCAGGAGCAACAGCCTGCGCGGCAGCCTGCGGCTCGGCGTGTCCGAGGATTTCGTCACCAGCCAGCTGCCGGCCGTGCTGGAGGATTTCGTTCGATCTCATCCTTCCGTCGATCTGGAGCTAACCGTGGCGCTTTCCGGAGTCCTTTACGAGATGCAGGACAATGGCGAGATCGATCTGGTGCTCGCCAAGCGCCGGCTTGGCGATGCGCGGGGAAAGCTGGTCTATCGCGAGCCGCTCGTCTGGCTGGCGCGCGATCCGGAGCATGTGCTCGCCTCCGGTCTCCTGCCGCTCATCGCCTTTCCGCCGCCGAGCGTCACGCGGGCGATCGCGCTGGAGGCGCTCGGACGAAATGGCGTTGCCTGGCGGATCGTCTGCACCTGCGGCAGCCTGAGCGGGCTGACGGCGGCGGCACGGGCCGGGATGGGCGTGCTGGTGCAGCCCCGCAGCATGGCGCCGTCTGGGCTGAAGGAGATCGCCGCGGGAAAGTTGCCGGTGCTGGAGGATGTGGAATTCGTGCTGGTGCCGCGCAAGGGGGCGGATCAGGCGCTGGTCTCGGCACTTTCGGAAGATATTCTGCAGAAGGTGCGAAGATTGAAGTCGGGGTGACCATTGCCGTCACCGAAAGGCCCGCCGCGCCGGCAGGCCATTTCGACTGGCGCTCAGGCGGAGAGGCACTTCAGGAAGCCGTCCACATCCGCTTCCGTCGTCGCGAAGCTGGTGACGAGGCGGATCAGAGCCTCTCTTTTGGAAGCGAGTTCCGGCATTGCTGCGGGGATAGGCCACTCATAGAACTTGGCGCCCCTTTCCTCCGCGGTCTTTGCAGCACTTTTGCTGACGATGGCAAAGACTTCGTTGGATCCAGTCGGCCAGGCAAGGCGGGCGGCACTGCTGGCGCCGATGCCGGCGCGCAACCGGTCGGCCATGCTGTTCGAATGGCGGGCAAGATCGAGCCAGAGTCCGTTTTCGAAATAGGCATCGAACTGGGCTGCGATGAAACGCGACTTGGAGAAGAGCTGGGCGGCGCGCTTGCGGATGAAGGGCATTTCCTTTGCCTGATCCGGATTGAAGAAGACGATCGCTTCCGCGCACCAGCAGCCGTTCTTGGTGCCGCCGAAAGAAAGCATGTCGACGCCGCGCTTCCACGTCATCTCGGCCGGGGTTGCGCCAAGCGCCACCAGCGCATTGGCGAAGCGGGCGCCGTCCATGTGGAGCGGCAGGTTGCGCTTTCTTGATATGGCGGCGATCTCACCGATCTCCGGCAGCGAATAGACGGTGCCGATCTCGGTCGCCTGGGTGATGGTCACCGCGCTGGCGCGCCCATGGCGGAGGGCGTCCTCTGGAAAGTTCGCGATCCTTGCGGAAAGCTTGGCCGGATCGATCTTGCCGGCTTCACCATCGACGGCAACGAGGCGGGCGGAGCCGGAGAAGAATTCCGGTGCGCCGCATTCATCCTCGATCACATGAGATTCCGCATGGCAGAAAGTGATCCCGCCGGGGCGCTGGACACTTGCCAGCGACAGGGAATTGGCGGCGGTGCCGGTGGCGACGAAGAAAACGGAGACCTCACGCTCGAAGATTTGGGAAAAGCGGGCTTCGACCTTTTTGTCAAGGTCACCGGCGCCATAGGCCGGGGCAAAGCCGCTCGATTCCGTCAGCAGGCGTTCGGCAATGGATCTGTGGGCGCCGGCCCAGTTATCGGAAGCAAAGAACATGGGGGAAACCGTGGGAAAGGAAAGGTCGGGCAGGTTCGGGAGCGGAGATTAAGCGAAAGCTTCACAGGATCAAGGTCGCCTTCCCGGACACATCACAGAAATTGAACTACGCAATCAATAAACAAAATGATGCTGTTTTTCGTAATTTTATTTCGCTGCGCTCGCTGCTGCGGTAATCTTCCGTCGCAAATTGACGTTTTTTGACGGCGCGCTCTTGCGGAGCCGGATGCTTTCTGGCATAGAACAGATGAATTAGGACAGTGTTGCTGTCCTATTTTGGCCTTTACGGCCGAAGAGGCGCCGAAAGCCCTGGAACGGAACGGCTTTCACGCTATAGTTCTTCCGAGCGCCAAACCCCATGGACGGGCGGCGCGCGGAGGCGAATGGCAGGCGCGGAACGCGACGGTTTGCTTTCCCAAGCAGATGTCTGCGACCGATCTTCACAATGCAACAGCGCTGTCATGTGCCGGACCTATTTTCGGGTTGCGGTGCGAGACGAAAAGCCGCCCGCAGCCTCGCGGGCTTCGACAGGAGGAAAGACGATGACGAAGACGCCATCCATGGAATTTGACCGGTTTGCTGCTGCCAAGGTGCGCGCGACGGCCAATATGTCCAAATCCGCCTCCGGCCTGCCGAAGAAACAGGGCCTCTATGATCCGCGCAACGAACATGATGCCTGCGGTGTCGGCTTCGTCGCGCATATGAAGGGTGAGAAGTCGCATCAGATCGTCAAGGACGGTCTTTTCATCCTCGAGAACCTGACGCATCGCGGCGCCGTCGGCGCCGATCCGCTGATGGGCGACGGCGCCGGCATTCTGGTGCAGATCCCCGACGGGTTCTTCCGCGAGGAGATGGCCGCTCAGGGCATCACCCTGCCGCCGGTCGGCGAATATGGCGTCGGCCATATCTTCATGCCGCGCGACGAGAAGCAGATCGAGCACTTCAAGAAGGTAATTAAGGACGTCATCGTCGAAGAAGGCCAGGTCTTCATCGGCTTCCGCGATGTGCCTGTTGATAACTCCTCGCTTTCCAAGGCGCCTGACATCGCCGCGACCGAGCCGCACCACGTGCAGGTCTTCATCGGCGCCGGTGAGGATGCTGAAAACAACGATGAGTTCGAGCGCCGGCTGTTCACCCTCCGCAAGGTGATCTCCAACCGCATCTATGATGAGTTCGACGGCGAGGAGAGCAACTTTTATCCGGTATCGCTGTCGTCGGCGACGGTGGTCTACAAAGGCATGTTCCTGGCCTATCAGGTCGGCGCCTATTATAAGGACCTTTCGGATCCGCGTTTCCAAAGCGCGGTCGCTCTCGTGCACCAGCGCTTCTCGACCAACACCTTCCCATCGTGGAAGCTCGCGCATCCCTATCGCATGGTCGCCCACAACGGCGAGATCAACACGCTGCGCGGCAACGTCAACTGGATGGCGGCGCGGCAAGCGTCGGTATCCTCGCCGCTGTTCGGCGAGGATATCTCCAAGCTCTGGCCGATTTCCTACGAAGGGCAGTCGGACACGGCCTGCTTCGACAATGCGCTCGAATTCCTGGTGCGCGGCGGTTATTCGCTGGCGCATGCGGTGATGATGCTGATCCCGGAGGCCTGGGCCGGCAACCAGTCGATGGCCGCCGAACGCAAGGCTTTCTACGAATATCACGCTGCGCTGATGGAGCCGTGGGACGGCCCGGCTGCCGTCGCCTTCACCGACGGCCGGCAGATTGGTGCTACTCTCGACCGCAACGGCCTGCGGCCGGCGCGCTACCTCGTCACCGACGACGACCGTGTCATCATGGCGTCCGAGGCCGGCGTGCTGCCCGTTCCGGAAGAAAAAATCATCCAGAAGTGGCGCCTGCAGCCGGGCAAGATGCTGCTGATCGACATGGAAGAAGGCCGCATCATCTCCGACGACGAGGTGAAGTCGCAGCTTGCGACGGCGCATCCCTATCGCAGCTGGCTCGATCGCACCCAGCTCATCCTCGAAGAGCTGAAGCCGGTGGAGCCGCGGGCGCTGCGCCGCGACGTGTCGCTGCTCGACCGTCAGCAGGCCTTCGGCTACACGACCGAGGATACCCGCATCCTGATGTCGCCGATGGCGACGACGGGGCAGGAGGCGATCGGCTCGATGGGCACAGACACGCCGATCTCGGCGATGTCGGAAAAGCCGAAGCTGCTCTACACCTATTTCAAGCAGAACTTCGCGCAGGTGACCAACCCGCCGATCGATCCGATCCGCGAGGAACTGGTGATGAGCCTTGTCTCCTTCATCGGCCCGCGTCCGAACATTCTCGACCACGAAGGCATGGCGAACGCCAAGCGCCTCGAGGTGCGCCAGCCGATCCTGACCAATGGCGATCTCGAGAAGATCCGCTCGATCGGCCATACCGAAGACCGTTTCGACACCAAGACGCTCGATTTCACCTATGATATCGAGCGCGGCGCCGAAGGCATGCCTGAGATGCTCGACCGGCTCTGCGAGCGCGCGGAAGCGGCGGTCAAGGGCGGTTACAACATCATCGTCCTATCCGACCGTCAGATCGGGCCTGACCGGATCGCCATTCCGGCGTTGCTCGCGACGGCTGCCGTGCACCACCACCTGATCCGCAAGGGGCTTCGCACCTCGGTCGGTCTCGTCGTTGAGACCGGCGAACCGCGCGAAGTGCACCATTTCTGCCTGCTCGCCGGCTACGGCGCCGAGGCGATCAACCCTTATCTCGCCTTCGACACGCTGCTCGACATGCATGCCAAGGGCGAATTCCCGAAGGAAGTGGATGCTTCCGAGGTCGTCTACCGCTACATCAAGGCGGTCGGCAAAGGCATCCTCAAGGTCATGTCGAAGATGGGCATTTCGACCTATCAGTCCTATTGCGGCGCGCAGATCTTCGATGCGATCGGCCTCGCATCGGAACTCGTCGACAAGTATTTCTTCGGAACCGCGACGATGATCGAAGGCATCGGCCTCGAAGCGATCGCCGCAGAGACCGTCGCCCGTCATACCGCTGCCTTCGGCAAGGATCCGCTGCTTGCGACGACGCTCGATATCGGCGGCGAATATGCCTACCGCATGCGTGGCGAAAGCCACGCCTGGACGCCGGATGCGGTTGCCGCCCTCCAGCATGCCGTACGCGGCAATGCCGAGGATCGCTACCGTGAGTTCGCCGACATGGTGAACAATTCGGCGCTGCGCATGAACACGATCCGTGGGCTGTTCAACATCAAGAGCGCCGAGGCTCTCGGCCGCAAGCCGGTATCGATCGACGAGGTCGAGCCGGCGGTCGATATCGTCAAGCGTTTCTCGACGGGGGCGATGTCCTTCGGCTCGATCTCGAGGGAGGCGCATACGACGCTGGCGATCGCCATGAACCGGATCGGCGGCAAGTCGAACACCGGCGAGGGCGGCGAGGAATCCGACCGCTATATGCCGCTGCACGATGGTTCGATGAACCCGGAACGCTCGGCGATCAAGCAGATCGCGTCGGGCCGCTTCGGCGTCACCACCGAATATCTCGTCAATGCCGATGTGTTGCAGATCAAGGTGGCGCAGGGCGCAAAGCCCGGCGAAGGCGGCCAGCTGCCGGGCCACAAGGTTGACGCGACCGTTGCCAAGACCCGCCACTCGACGCCGGGCGTCGGCCTGATCTCGCCGCCGCCACACCACGACATCTATTCGATCGAAGATCTGGCGCAGCTGATCTACGACCTGAAGAACGTCAACCCGACCGCTGACGTTTCGGTCAAGCTCGTCTCGGAAGTCGGCGTCGGCACGGTTGCAGCCGGTGTCGCCAAGGCGCGCGCCGACCATATCACTGTCGCTGGCTTCGACGGCGGCACGGGTGCCTCGCCGCTGACCTCGCTGAAGCATGCCGGCAGTCCTTGGGAGATCGGCCTTGCCGAGACCCAGCAGACGCTGGTGCTGAACGGCCTGCGTTCGCGCGTCGCGCTACAGGTGGACGGCGGTCTCAAGACCGGCCGCGACGTCATCATCGGGGCGCTGCTCGGCGCCGACGAGTTCGGCTTCGCCACCGCGCCGCTGATCGCGGCCGGCTGCATCATGATGCGCAAGTGCCATCTCAACACCTGTCCGGTGGGTGTGGCGACGCAGGACCCTGTGTTGCGCAAGCGCTTCAAGGGCACGCCGGAGCACGTCATCAACTACTTCTTCTTCGTCGCCAACGAAGTGCGCGAAATCCTCGCCTCGCTCGGGTTCACCCGGCTCGACGACATAATCGGCGCCTCGGAGCTCCTGGAGAAGGACGAGATGCTGGCGCACTGGAAGGCGAAGGGCCTCGACTTCAGCCGCATCTTCCACAAGGTCGATGCTCCGAAGCAGGAGACGTTCTGGACGAGCCGGCAGCAGCATCCGATCGACGATATTCTCGATCGTGTGCTGATCGAGCAGGCACAGCCGGCGCTGACCGCCAAGACGCCCGTTGCCTTCGAGGTCGGCATCAGGAACGTCGACCGTTCGGCGGGCGCCATGCTTTCCGGCGAGGTCGCCAAGCGCTTCAATCATCGCGGGCTGAAAGAAGACACAATCAATGTGACGCTTCGTGGCACGGCGGGGCAGAGCTTCGGCGCCTTCCTGGCGCGCGGCGTCACCTTCAACCTGATCGGCGACGGCAACGATTATGTCGGCAAAGGGCTTTCGGGCGGCAAGATCATCATCCGGCCGCCGGAGAATTCGAGGATCGTGGCCGAGAACTCGATCATCGTCGGCAACACCGTGCTTTACGGTGCGACCGAGGGCGAATGCTACTTCCGCGGCGTGGCGGGCGAACGTTTCGCCGTGCGCAATTCGGGCGCGATCGCCATCGTCGAAGGTGTCGGCGACCATGGCTGCGAATACATGACCGGCGGCGTCGTCGTCGTGCTCGGCGCCACAGGCCGCAATTTCGCGGCCGGCATGTCCGGAGGTGTCGCCTATGTGCTCGATGAAACCGGTGATTTCGCCAGCCGCTGCAACATGGCGATGGTCGAGCTCGAACCGGTTCCCGAGGAGGATGATATGCTGGAGAAGCTGCATCATCACGGCGGCGATCTCATGCACAAGGGGCGTGTCGACGTCTCCGGTGACATGACCCGCCATGATGAGGAGCGCCTCTACCAGCTGATCTCCAACCATCTGCACTACACGGACTCGGCCCGCGCCAAGCAGATCCTCGACAACTGGGCCGACTACCGTCCGAAGTTCCGCAAGGTCATGCCGGTCGAATACCGGCGTGCGCTCGAGGAAATGGAACGCAGCCGGATGGGCATCGCGGCGGAGTGATTGCACCGTGCCATCCGTCACCTGCTGAGCTGGTGTGACGGATGGCGAATATCTCGATGACCCGTGACGATCATGCCGATGGCGGAAAGCCATCCAGATCACGCGGGATCCTTCAGGGGATATGCGCCGATGACGGTCGAGAGAAAGCAACCCGCCCGGGAGACCGGGACTGATGACAGACAACTGGCCGCGGGCGAGGCGGTCATGAGGGTAAGGGACGAAGATATGGGTAAGGTAACAGGGTTTCTGGAAATCGACCGGCAGGTGGCGAAGTATCAGCCGGCGTCGGATCGCATCCGTCATTTCCGGGAGTTCACGATCCCGATGTCGGACCCGGAAGTGCAGAAACAGGCCGCGCGCTGCATGGACTGTGGCATTCCTTATTGCCATGGCCCCACCGGCTGCCCGGTGCACAACCAGATTCCGGACTGGAACGACCTCGTCTACAACAACAACTGGGAAGCGGCGATCCAGAACCTGCATTCGACCAACAACTTCCCGGAGTTCACCGGCCGCGTCTGCCCGGCTCCCTGCGAGGAAGCCTGCACTTTGAATCTCGAGGATGCGCCGGTCGCGATCAAGACGGTCGAACAGGCGATTGCCGACAAGGCCTACGAGCTCGGTTTTATAAGGCCGCAGCCTGCCACGGTCCACACCGGTAAGAAGGTTGCCGTCATCGGCTCAGGCCCTGCCGGCATGGCGGCTGCACAGCAGCTCGGCCGCGCCGGTCATGATGTGCATGTCTATGAACGCGAGACCAAGCCGGGTGGCCTGCTGCGCTACGGCATTCCCGATTTCAAGATGGAGAAGAACTTCATCGACCGCCGCGTCGAGCAGATGAAGGGCGAGGGTGTCACCTTCCATTGCGGCGTCAATGTCGGCGTCGACGTCAAGGTCGAGCAGCTGCTCGCAGATCACGACGCCGTTCTTTACTGCGGCGGCTCCGAGACGCCGCGCGAGGCGGGCATTCCGGGCACGGATCTTGCCGGCGTGCATGATGCGATGCCCTATCTCGTACAGCAGAACCGTCGTGTCGGGCGCGAGAACATCGACAGCGTCGGCTGGCCGTCGGACCCGATCCTTGCCGGCGCCAAGCATGTCGTCGTCGTCGGCGGCGGCGATACGGCTTCGGACTGCGTCGGCACGGCGTTCCGCCAGGGGGCCGTCAAGGTCACCCAGCTCGACATTCGGCCGCAACCGCCGGAGAAGGAAGACAAGCTGGCCGTCTGGCCCTTCTGGGCGACGAAGATGCGCACCTCCTCCTCGCAGGCCGAGGGCGCCGTGCGCGAATTCCAGGTGGCGACGCTCGAATTCGTCGGCGAAGATGGCGTGCTGACCGGCGTCAAGTGCTGCGAAGTCGATGAGCGCCGGCGGCCGGTTCCGGGCACCGAATTCGTGATCCGCGCCGATCTTGCCTTCATCGCCATCGGCTTCCGCGGCCCGTTCACAACAAGCGTGCTGAAGGAACTCGAGGGCAAGCTGACGCTCAACACCGACAAGCGCGGCTCGACCAATGTCGTCGCCAACGACCGCGACTACAAGACTTCGATCGATAAGTTCTGGACGGCGGGCGATGTGCGCCGCGGCCAGTCGCTGGTAGTCTGGGCGATCCGTGAAGGCCGCCAGGCGGCGCGCGCCATCGATGAGGCATTGATGGGCTCGACCGTCCTGCCGACCTGATCGCGGCCGAACACACGTTCCCTATAAGACAAGAACTCCGCCTCTCCGGCGGAGTTTTTTTATCGAGCGTCGCGCGTCCGACAGGGCGCCCTATTGCTGGTGCGACCGCTTGACGCGCCAGGCTGCGCCGCAAGCCTCAAGCAATGCCGGGAGACAAGACTTTCCATCGGACGCAGGCTCAGGAAGAGCCGGCGGCGACCGGAGCGGACGTGCCCCGCCGTTTCTGTTGCGCAAGCATTTCACCATCGGCCGCGGCTAGCCGCCGCGAAGGATCGACAAGGATTTTTCAAATGGTTTCCGCACTTGATAATACCAGGATGGTTTCGGCCCAATATGCCCTGAAGAACCTTCGCAGCTCCGACGACAGCTCGCAGGATGCGCAAAGTTCGTCGGTGGCCAACATCCTGAGCAGCTACGGGCTCGATTCGAGTTCGGCCTCGCTTCTTTCCAACCAGGCCCTGTCGGGGCTGCTCGACACGCTGTCGGCCAAGGGCGACACGTCTGATGAGGCCAACGCGACCGGCGACAGCGCCGAGGTAACCAGCGCCTCCTTCATGTCGATGCTGAAGAAGCAGTTGCAGGGTGCAGCTGCAGCCGAAGGCGAGAGCGGCAAGGCTCACGACATGCTGGCTGCGTTGGAGGCCGGCACGCTCACCATCTCCGATCCGACGCAGGGCGTATCGATCACCGCCTGGGACGTCGACGATCCCGACGAAGCCAATACGGACAGCAAGACCGGTAAGGCGATCGACGTCAGCGGCTGGAGCGACTTCCTCGACGCGCATCTGGAGCGCGGCGCCGGCGGCACCTTCGTCAAGCAGAATGGCAGCTATGTCGACCAGACGAACAACAGCAACGCCTACTTCGGTCTGATCGGCTCGAACTACTATTATCTGAGCTGGCCGCAGGTGGCGGCATAAGCTGCATGAAGCAAAAGGGGCGCGCCTCGGGCGGCCTTCATCATTTGACCGAGACTTCCGCCGGCGCCTTTGTCGCCGGCAGGCGGTAGTCGTCGACGCGGCCGGATGGGGCGGGCGTCATTTCCCCCTGCTCGACCAGAAGGTCGCGCGGCGATTTCGCCAGCGTCACAGGCGGCGGTCTTGCGCCGAGCAACTCGGCGCCGCCATCGAGATTGGGGTCGGAGAGACTGATCGGCACGGTGTGCTCGACGGGATTGGCGGGGAGGCCGAGACCGGGCAGATTGCTGGAGTCGAGGCGGACCAGATCAGGGCTTGCCTGGGTGCCGAGAATGCGCCGGGCCGGCTTTTCCACATAGAAGGCAATTTTGCGCCGGCCAGCCTGGGTCAGGTTGATGCCGTCGGAAGTACGCAGGCGCACCTGCTGGCCGTTCACATCCGAACCGGTGACGATGAACGAGCCATTTTCATCGACGAAAGCATCCCAGATATCGACGAATTCGCCGCTGATGCTTTCGACCTGGTTGCGGTAGAGCTGGTTCATCTGGACGGCATCGGCCGTCATCGAATCGGATTCGAAGGCGGGAAGGCCGACCCAGAGCAGTGGAATCTTGCGGTCGGTGACTTCCTTGCCGAAGGAAAGGACGCGGCGGCGGTATTCGGCGAACCAGCCATCGGTGTGGAACTTCTCCTTGGCGGTATCGGTCACCATCTGTTGACGGTCGTTTGCGCCGATCATGACGACGACCATTGCCGGCTTCATCTCGTCGATCATCTTCGGCAGTTGTTCCGGCCAGTCGTAATAGTCGTCGCGGACGAGACCCGAGGAGACGTTGCCGCGGGCTTCGACGACGACGCCCGGCGAAGTCTCGAAGGCGGCGGTGAGGCCGTCGCCGAGGCCGCTGGCAAGGAAATCGCCGACGATCAGGATCTTGCGCGCGTCGGCAAGCTTCTGCACGGCCGGCTCCTCATCCTGCATGGGGGCGCGGGCCGGAGGTGCGGTGCGGGTATTGACGATGGCTTTCTGCACCGGCGGGCGCTTGTGCTGCTGGCGCCGCGGCTGCTGAACGTCTGGTGGTTGCGGGGAATCATCGAGATAGCGCCGGCCCAGGAAGAAATCGAGGATCGAGCGGCGCTGGTAACGCTGCTCCTGGGCTTCGGCGACATGTACCGGGGCAGCCACGCCGAGGCACAGCGAAGCCGCCGTCAAGGCGAACATGAGCCAACGGAGTTTACGGGTCCGATCAGTTTTCTTCGTCATGGGCAGTTCCGCATCTGCCGACATCTTGCACTCGGGGTAGCCCAACGTCCACTCCCACTCATATCTAGGTCACGGTTCTGCCGCTTCCATTGCAAGTCGCCTAAAACCGCGCGGTGATTCTGGGCGAGCAGCATGAGACACAGACCCGAAGCGTCTTGCATGATTCCAAGCCGGGGCGGAATGCTAGCGGCGAAGCGCGTTTAGAAGCGGCAGCGAGGGTTCGCCGTCCGGCTGCATGCCGATGCGCTCCTGCACGGCCGATATCGCCGCCTTCGAACCCGAACCGAAATTGCCGTCGACCTCGCCATTGTAATAGCCGAGCGTTTTGAGACGGGTCTGCAGCTCGAATTTCTCGGTGATGTCGAGCGCGCCGTCCGGGCGTGGCCAGCGCTGCTGCAAGCCGCCGTAGCCGGCGATCTGATCGGCCAGCAGGCCGACGGCAAGCGCGTAGCTGTCCGCGGCATTGTAGTTCTTGATGGTGAAGAAGTTGCCGGTCATCAGGAAGCCCGGGCCGCCGGCTCCAGCCGGCATCTTCAGCATGGCTTTTGTACCACCGTCGCGGAAGGCCTTGCCGTTCGGGCGTGTCAGGCCGAGTGCCGCCCATTGGGCCAGTGTATGGGTCTTGCCCACCTGCTTGGCGACGGCTGCGGGAACGACGACCTCGTAGCCCCAGGTCTTGCCGGTGTCCCAGCCGTTCTTCATCAAGAGATTGGCCGAGGTCGCCAGCGCATCCGGCACCGAGTTCCAGATGTCGCGATGGCCGTTGCCGTCGGCATCGACCGCATAGAGCAGGTAGCTCGTCGGGATGAACTGGGTGTGGCCCATCGCGCCGGCCCAGGAGCCGGTCATTTCGCGGGCCGGCACATCGCCGTTCTGCAGGATCTTCAGCGCGGCGACCAGCTGCTTCTTCGCGAATTTGGCGCGGCTCGGATCGGCATAGGCAAGCGTTGCCAGTGCGCGCGGCACGTAGTGCAGCCGGTCATCCTTATTGAGGATCGCGCCATAATTCGATTCCATCGACCAGATGGCGAGCAGAATCGTCTTGTCGACGCCGAAACGACGCTCGATCGCATCGAGCGTCTTTGCATGCTTGACGGCCATCTCGCGGCCGATCTTGACCGTATAGGGGTTGACGCGGGAATCGACATAGTCCCAGATCTTCGAGGTGAATTCCGGTTGGTAAGCCGCCTTTTCGAGCACGGTCGGATCGGGCTCGCTCACCCCGGAAAAAGCCTTTTGATAGGTTGCCTTACTGATGCCACTCTGAGCGGCAGTCTGATAGAAATCCGCGATCCATTTCTGGAAGCGGGAATCAGCTTTCGCATTGTCGGGGACCAGCCCCACCTGGGCTGCGACAATGAGGGCGAGAGCAAGACCACGAAGGGAGTTTTTGTGATTCTGGGTCATCGACAGTCGTATCCCACGTCTTCAGTTTCCGGTGCAGCGGGGCATCATGTCCGCCCAAACCCGAGACTACAGGAACGGAGTCAACAAATTCTTTACCATGGCGATCCGCTGCGGTCACCATTTGCAAAACGGTAGCAATTCTATACTAGGTGAAGCTAAAAAGCTCTATTTCCAAAGCGATATGATCGAAGCAGGAGGCCGGTGTGGCTCAGCACAGCAAAGTTCGTAAAGCAGTATTTCCGGTTGCCGGTTTGGGGACACGATTCCTGCCGGCGACAAAGGCTGTTCCGAAGGAAATGTTGACCGTCGTCGACAAACCAATCATTCAATATGTCGTCGATGAGGCGATCGAGGCCGGGATCGAACATCTTGTCTTCGTCACGGGACGCAACAAGCACGTCATCGAAGATTATTTCGACATTCATTTCGAGCTGGAGCAGACGCTACGCGAGCGCGCCAAGAAGGCTGAAATCACCCTTCTCGCCCAGCAGCTGCCGAAGGCCGGCACGGTGAGCTTCACCCGCCAGCAGGAGCCGCTCGGCCTCGGTCATGCCGTGTGGTGTGCCCGCGAGATCGTCGGCGACGAGCCCTTTGCGCTGCTGCTGCCCGACATGATCATGAAGGGCGACGGCAAGGGCTGCATGAAGGGCATGATCGACCTTTACGGCCAGAGTGGCGGCAATATCATCGCCGTCGAGGAATGTGCTCCAGACCAGGCGCATAAGTACGGCATCGTCGGTGTCGGCGAGGCGATCGGCGAAGGCTTCCGCATCACCGGCATGGTGGAAAAGCCTGCCAAGGGCACGGCGCCTTCCAACTTCTTCATCAACGGCCGCTACATCCTGCAGCCGGAGATCTTCAAGATCCTCGAAACCCAGGAGCGCGGCGCCGGCAACGAGATCCAGCTCACCGACGGCATGCTGAAGCTGCTGAAGGAGCAGGATTTCGCCGGCTACCACTTCCGCGGCGCGACCTACGACTGCGGCGCCAAAGACGGCTTCATCCTGGCCAACGTCGCCTTCGCACTCGAGCGTGCCGATATCCGCCCCTCCGTCGAGGGCGGTTTCAAGGAACTGCTTGCCGGCCTGAGGTAAGGCTTTCGCTTAGCGATCAGTGATAGTGCGCCGCGCCTCCCATCGGAGGCGCGGCGTTTTTATTTTATGGATGTCGTTGTCCCAAACCGCTGCACATCTTTCAGACGACATGCATCAGCGTTTCAGCTTGAGCCCGACGCCGGCGCGCCATTGCTGCGAGTCGGTGCCTTCCTTGCGTGCCGTCAGCTCGTAGCCGAGCGTGCTGGTCAAATCGAGATAGCGGTTGATGTTCCAGGTCAGGCCGGTCGCAGCGGTATAGACGAGCTCATCGTTGATGGTGCTGTCCGAGGGATAGTCGCGCCACGTCACCCCGCCGATCATCGTCCCGACCAGATTGTCGCGCAGCTGCTGGGTGACCGTCGTCGTCAGCGCATGCGAGACGTAACCGCTCTCGCCCGCCGTCGTCGAAGGCTGGATGCTTGTCTGCAGGTCGAGATTGACATCGGTGCCGCGGATCGGCGACCAGAGCAGGCTCGCATCGAGCGTGGCCGTATCGATCGAGGAGAGCCGGCTGTCCTCGAAGTCCGCCATCTCGTAGCCGACGCCGACTTCACCCTTCAGCTTCTCGCCGAGATCGACCTCGACACCCGCCTTGGCGCCATAGCTATGGCCCGAACGCTCGTAGCCCGCAGAATCACGCGTCTCATCATAGAGCGTGCGGCCGATTGTGGCTTCGATGAAGGGGATGAGCGCGGGAGACAGCTCGTAGCCGACGCGGCCGCGTAGCGTGCCCGTCGTCTGGTTGCGGTCGCTGAGGGTGACCGTCGTGCCGTTTGCGAGCGTGGCATCCGAATAGACCGAGCGGGTCAGCGCCAGCGCCGTCGTGCCGCGCAGGATGCCGAAATCGCGCTGGATGGAAGCGCCAGCCGAAAATTCCTGTACGTCGGACTGCTGCGTCGCGCCGGCGATGGCGTTGGGATCGTCCGTATCCTCGCGGTAGAAATTGTAACCGCCGGTGAGGTGCGCGACCGTATCGTTGGAAAGATCCAGCCTGAGGTCGCCGTTGATCTTGAAGGACGGCTGTTCCTCGCCCTCGCCGCTGATATTCCTCTGCCATGCACCTTCCGAGGTGACGCTCAGCTGGTGCCGGCCCCAGTCCGAGGTCAAGGTCGCGGCGGCATCGGTTTCGAGAAAGGCGCGCCGTTGCCTGTTATTGCCGTCCTTGGTGGTCTCGGTGTTGATGCTCTGGGTAACGCTCGGGCGGAGCACGAACGTGCCGATCGGAATGCCCGGCGTTTGCGCCGTCGAGGCGCTTTCGGCGCCCTTGCGGCGCGGCAGCGCCTCGTCGAGCGACGCTTCGCGGGTATTCAGCCGGCGTATGTCGTCGTCGAGAATGGAGCCTGTAACGTCACCGTCGGATTGCGCATCCGGTATGGCCTTCTGCTGGGCATCCTCCGTATTCCCAGTGCTTGTGCCTGTTGCAGAGGGGATAGTCGAATCGTCGGTCTCGTCGTCGAAACTGGACGATGCAGCATTATTCGTGGTGCGATTGCCCTGCGAGGCCGAGGAGCTGCTGCTTGAAGACTGTGACGAGGCGGACTGCGCGAGCGCCGCCTGGCCGAAAAGCAAGCCGCCGAGCGCGACGACAGACATGGCACGGCTCATGGCGCGGAGCGGCGTCACACTGCTCGTCTGTTTTCGCTGGCCCATATACAATTCGTGCCTGACATGCTCTTCGGTTCTTACCCAAAGGTAAAGCCTTGTGGTTAACCATTCGTTGCCGCAGGCAGGTGCTGTTCATAATTCGGAAATTGTGCGGGGTGGACTTCGAAAGTGAAAAGGTCTAACGCATTTCCATGAACAGAAGAGCGGTAGAACTCATCGAAAACAGCGTTCTCGAATCGGCAAAACGCACGATAGAAACCGAGAAACGCGGTCTTGAAGCGCTCGAACGGGCTTTTGACAACGGATTGGCCGGTCCTTTCACACGGGCCGTCGAGATCATCGGCGACATCTCGGGACGCGTCATCGTCACCGGTGTCGGCAAGAGCGGCCATATTGGCGCCAAGCTGGCGGCCACCTTCGCCTCAACAGGCACACCTGCCTTTTTCGTGCATGCGGCCGAGGCCAATCACGGCGATCTCGGCATGATCGCGCGCGACGACGTCGTCCTGGCGATTTCCAAAGGCGGCGAGAGCGCAGAGCTCAAGAGCATCATTTCCTTCACGCGGCGCTTCTCCATTCCGCTGATTGCGATCACCTGCAGCGAACGGTCTTCGCTGGCGACCGCCGCCGATATCGTCCTTCTGGTGCCGAACGAGCAGGAGGCCTGCCCCAATGGGCTGGCGCCGACGACTTCGACGCTGATGCAGCTTGCCCTCGGCGACGCGCTGGCAGTGGCGCTCCTGGAGGCGCGCGGCTTTACCGCGACGGACTTCCACGTCTTCCATCCAGGCGGCAAGCTGGGCGCGAGCCTGATGCATGTCGCTGATATCATGCATATTGGCGAGCGGCTGCCGCTGGTTGCCAAGGGCACGCCGATGCCGGAGGCGATCACGGTGCTGTCGCGCAAGCATTTCGGCTGTGTCGGCGTGCTTGACGAGGATGGACGGCTCTGCGGCATCGTCACCGAAGGCGACATGGCGCGCAATCTGACGCGCAATCTTGCCGAGCTCGCCGTCGACGACATCATGACCAGGACACCGAAGACGGTGAAGCCGACGGTGCTGGCGACCGCCGCACTGGCGTTGCTTAACCAGCACCACATCGGCGCGCTGATCGTCGTCGACGACGACAACCGGCCGCTCGGGCTGGTGCATTTCCACGATCTGTTGCGGATCGGCGTCGCCTGATCAGGCTTGCCTGATCAGATCGGCTCGACCCTCAAGTCGCGGCCGTGACACGAAACCACCTTCACCTGCGTTCCCACGGGAAGATCAGGCCCCATCACCTGCCACAGCGTATCGTCGAGGCGGATGCGGCCGCGGCCCTCGCGGATCGGCTCGTGCAGCGTTGCCGTGCGGCCGACGAGGCTCTCGCCGCGCTGATTGAGGAAAGGCTCGTCGGTTTCGGCGTTGCGCAGCGTCAAGCGGCGGCCGGCGAAGGTCGTGGCGACGGCGAGCAGCGCAAAGAGGATCGCCTGCAGCTCCCAGACCCAGAAAGCGCTGTCCCAGAAGAGCAGTGACAGGGCGCCGACGATCAGCGCGGCAAGGCCGATCCAGACCAGGAAAAAGCCGGGAACGATCATTTCCGCGGCGAGCAGCACGAGGCCGGCGACCCACCAGCTCCACGGACCGAGTTCCGCGATGATCTTCGCCAGCATGGCTTATCGCTCCGGATCGGGGTTGAAAGGATTGGGGCTCGGCGGATTGATCGGCGGTGTCGAGCGGACCGGCGCGGGACGCGGACGCGGCGCGGGGGGCGGCGGCGGATTGCCGGCATCGCCGAAGACCTCGCGGGCAATGGCGCCGATGCCGCCGAGCGAGCTCAGGATCGAAGAGGCTTCCATCGGCATCATCACGATCTTGGAATTGGGCGCCGAACCGATCGAGGCGAGAGCCTCGGTGTATTTCTGGGCGACGAAATAGTTGATCGCCTGGATGTCGCCGGCGGCGATCGCTTCGGAGACCATCTTCGTCGCCTTGGCTTCGGCCTCGGCAAGACGTTCGCGGGCTTCGGCGTTGCGGAAGGCGGCTTCACGCTGGCCTTCGGCCTGCAGGATGGCGGACTGCTTGGCGCCTTCGGCTCTCAAAATCTGCGCGTTGCGCGAGCCTTCGGCTTCCAGCACCTGGGCGCGCTTCTCGCGCTCGGCCTTCATCTGCCGGGCCATCGCGTCGACGAGGTCGCGCGGTGGCTGGATGTCCTTGATCTCGACGCGGGTGACCTTGATGCCCCAGGGATGCACGGCCTCATCGACGACGCGCAGCAGCCGGTCGTTGATGGCATCGCGGTTGGAGAGCAACTCGTCGAGATCCATCGAGCCCATGACAGAGCGGATATTGGTCATGGTGAGATTGAGGATGGCGTTTTCGAGGTTGGAAACCTGATAGGCGGCCTGGGCGGCATTCAGCACCTGATAGAAGGAAACTGCATCGGCAGAGACCGAGGCGTTGTCCTTGGTGATCACCTCCTGGGTCGGCACGTTCAGCACCTGCTCCATCACATTCATCTTGGCGCCGACACGTTCGATGAAGGGGGTGATCAGGTTTAGGCCGGGCTCCAGCGTGCGGGTATAACGGCCGAAGCGCTCGATCGTATAACGATAGCCCTGCGGCACGGTCTTGATCCCGGCGAAGAGCACCATGATGACGAAGATGACAAGCACGATCACGACGATGTCGAAGCCGCCGAAGAGCATGAAGAATTCCTCCTATCGGCGCATGCGCGCCCGCCCAACTCATGTGGTGAGTTAGCACGTTATTTGCGAGGAAGAAATGCGGGCGCAACCGTCCGGGCTCCAAGCAAAAAGGAGCTTCCGTTTCGGCAAGATCATTGGGCTGTTGCCAGCCGCGCTGCTTTCTGAAGGAAGGCTCTCAGGCCCAGCCCTGCAATTCGCGGCGGACGACCTTTTCCAGCACCTTCATGCCGTCCTCGCCGTCGTTGAGGCAGGGAATATGCGCGAACTTCTCGCCGCCGTTCTCGTTAAAGGAATGGGCGGCCTGTTCGGCGATCTCCTCCAGCGTCTCCAGACAGTCTGAGACGAAGCCAGGGTTGATGACGGCGATGCGCTTGACGCCGTCCTTGGCGAGCTTCTCCACTGTCTTGTCGGTATAGGGCTGCAGCCACTCCTCCGGCCCGAAGCGGGACTGGAAGGTGACCATGAAGTTTTCCTTGGTCAGCCCGAGCCGTTCGCGCAGCAGCCGGCCGGTCTTCTGGCACTGACAGTAATAGGGGTCGCCCTGTTTGAAATAGGACATCGGAATGCCGTGGAAGGAGGCGAGCAGCATCTCCGGCTTCCAGTCGAGTGTTGAAAGGTGGCTTTCGACGGATCGGGCGAGCGCCTCGATATAGGTCTCGTCGTCATGATAGTCAGGCACGGTGCGCAGCGCCGGCTGCCAGCGCATGGTCAGCAGCTTCTGGAAGGCCTTGTCGTTGACGGTCGCGGTCGTTGCCGCCGCATATTGCGGATAGAGGGGGAAAAGCACGATGCGGTCGCAGCCCGCTTCCTTCAGCACCTCAATGCGCGAGGCGATCGACGGCGTGCCGTAACGCATCGCCCAGTCGACCTTGACGTTGGGAAGACCCTTCAGGCGCTCGGCCATCAGCTCCGACTGGTTGCGCGTGTAGGTGCGCAGATAACTTTCGTTCTTGTCCTTGTTCCAGATCAGCTCATAGGCCTTTCCGACCTTCTGCGGGCGTCTGTTGAGCACGATGCCGAACAGGATCGGATACCACTTCCAGGGCGACCACTCGATGACGCGGCGATCAGTCAGGAATTCCCTGAGATAACGGCGCATAGACATGTAATCGGTCCCGTCAGGCGTGCCGAGATTGACCAGCAGGACACCGACCTTGCCTGATTTGACGGCCGGATGGTCGGCAGGACGGAGTGAAATATCTGCTGTCATTCTGGCCCCAACGCTCTCTGTCCCATCGGCTCATACGCAGCCTCGGGATTATGGTTCACCCTATAGAAAGAAAAGCCGGCCCGGGAAACCCCGGACCGGCCGATGTCATCGGGACAAATCGTCTTACTTGGCAGGAACCTCGATCTCCTTGCCGATCGTCAGATGATGCGGGTTCGGCTTGCCGTTGGCATCCGAAAGCTTCCGCCACAGCGTGCCATCGCCATAGAAGGTGACGGCGAGATCCCAGAAGGTATCGCCGGCGGCAATGACATGGGTGGACGGCGTCGTTGCGGCAGGCGCGGAGGCTGCCGGAGCCACAGTGGGCGCGGATGCTGCTGGTGCCGCAGGCGCAGGCTCGGTGGACGGTGCGGGTGCAGTTGGTGCGGGAGCGGGCGCGGCGCTTGGTGCAGGTGCCGCCGGCGCGGGGGGGGGAGCAGCCGGTTCGGTAGCGGGCGCCGGCGCCGCAGCTGCGGCAATTTCGGTGACGCGGCCGTCGGTGTAGGGCTTATAGGGCGAGTGGGCCGCCAGATATTCGGCGGTCACATCGGCAAGATCCGGACCGTAATCATAGGCATTCTTGCCTTCCTTGAAGATCGAATAGCCGTCGCCGCCGCCGCGCATGAAGTTGTTGGTGGCGACCTTGTAGGTCTTGGCCGGATCGATTGGAGCGAAGTTGTCGCCTTCCTTCACCTGGACATCGCTGACACGGCTGCCGACGGCCTTCGACTGGTCGAAGGAGAATTTCAGGCCGGCGACTTGCGGGAAACGTCCGGCGCCCTGGTCGATCTGACTGACACCATTTTCAAGCGCCTTGACGATATCAGCGCCGGTCGCCTCAAAAGTGGCGAGCGTATTCTGGAAAGGCAGGACGGTGATCACCTCGCCCTGGGTGACGTCGCCGCCGTCAATCGAGGCGCGCAGGCCGCCGCCATTCTGGAAGGCGATGGTGATGCCCTGGTTCTTGGTGCGGTCGAGCATGGCATCGGCCACCAGATTGCCCATCGAGCATTCCTTGACGCGGCAGACCTTGCGGTCGCCCTCGATCGGGCCTTCGGAGGAGCCGATCACCTTCTTGCGCAGTTCCTCGATCGGCTTTGCCAGTTCGGCAACACGGGCAATGACAGCCGGATCGGGCGTGAAGGTGGAATCGATCAGGATCGGGTCGCCCTTGGCGTCCTTGACGACGCCGTTGTCGTCGAAATTGACGACGAGATCGCCGAGATACTTGCTGTAGGAGGCAGCCTGGACAACCGGCACCTTATAGCCGCCGGGATTGTCGACCATCGTCGGGTAAGGACCTTCGGCCTTCGGGTCGGTATTGGAGAGCAGGCTGTGGGAATGGCCGCCGACAACGACATCGACATCCGGGATCTTGGCGATTTGAGCGAGATCGCGGGGATAACCGACATGGGTCAGCGCGATGATCTTGTTGACGCCCTGACCTTTCAGATCCTGAACGGCTGCGGTGATGCTCTGGACGTCGTCGGCGATCGTCACGTTCGGACCGGGGGAGGACAGTTCGGGTGTATCGTTGGTGACGGCGCCGACGATGCCGATCTTCTGGCCACCGACATCGAGAACCAGCGAAGGCTTGATCCGGTCGCCGAGCTTGGAGGCCGCCGCGGCCTTGACGTTCGCCGTCACGACCGGGAATTGCACCTTGTCGAGGAAGGTCGCAAGCCCGTCCTCGCTGTCGTCGAATTCATGGTTGCCGACGGTCATGGCGTCGAACTTCATCAGATTGAGGAATTCGGCTTCGGCCGCGCCCTTGTAGGTCGTGTAAAAGAGCGAGCCCTGGAAATTATCGCCGGCATTCAGGAGAACGACGTTCTTGCCCGACAGTGCCTGGCGGCGCTGGTCGATCGCGGTCTTCAGGCGGGCAGCGCCACCGAAGCATTCATTCTTGCCTTCCTCCTCGGGCGAGCAGGTGGAGTCGAACTTGTTGATCGATTCGATGCGTGAATGGAAATCGTTGATATGAAGAATATTGAGTTCGTAATCCGCAAATGCGGCTCCCGCGCTCAGCGTCAGCATGGACGCGGTCAAAAGACCGAAGCTGAAAGACTTCGTCATCCCTGTTCTCCTATTGAGGCGAAAATCCCCCTGATCCTCGCCGATCCCTTCCATAATCCGCCGGAGCGATACCCAGCGTGCTGATGTTCCACCGGACGGTGTATGGCCGCAAGGAAAAGCTGGGCCAGAAGCGATGCTTTCCAAGAGGGGCGGGGCAAAAAAGCCGGCGGGTTATCCCAAGCATTCGCCGTCGGCGGCGTTTCGGTAGAGTTCATGTGCCGCCTCGGCGATATTGGGAAGTGTGGCGAGTGCGACGACGAGGCAGATCACGGAAACGGCGCGATGAAAGCGCCCGCCGGCTCGATAGGCCAGGAATGCGCCGGCGCCATAGATCAGGACGGCTGGCAGGGCGAAGATCAAGACTTGCAGCGGACCATCGCAATCGGGAGCGGCTATGCCCTGGGCGCGATAGACATTGGCCGGCAAAACGACCGCAAGTGCCGCAAGCGGCATTGCGAGCAGCAGCACGAGGTAACCGGCGAAGGCTTGGATGGTGCTACCCCGCAAGCCTATCGCCTCGTCTCTTCGTCAGCCGCGACGGGAAAGCGTGAACTGCGCGCCGGAATCCGAGGTGCAATTAAGCTGGCTCGGATTGACGAGGGCGCAGTTCACCTTGGATTGGGTCTTGCGCACCAGCGAGGTCATATTGATCTCCACCAGCGTCGGCGAGGTGTTGATATAGGTGCCGGAGGCGAGAAGCTGGTTGCTGTCGGTGGTGCGGGTGGTGAAGCTACCGCCCTGGAAGGTGGAGACGATGCCGTTCGGGTCGCTCCAGCTGCCTTCGACGCCGCTGGGAGCGGGCGCAGTTGCAACCGGCAGGGGGCGTGGTCCTGGCCCAACGCAGGCGGCAAGGGCTGCGGTTGCACCGATAAGAACGAGACCAGTTCTGATTTTCATAAGGCTTCTCCCGGCGAATCGTCGCGGCGGACCCCGCTTCAGTTCGGGCAAAACATGGCGTGCGCCCGCCCGGATGGCAAGTCTTGGAAGGTGGTGGCCGGCATTTATACAGCCGGCGTTACAAAAATGCCCGCCTTGCGGCGGGCATCGTCAAAGTTGCACTGACAGTCTCAGCGAACGAGGATGTTCTTGAACTGCCAGGGATCCTTGGTGTCGATATCCTCGGGGAAGAGCCCCGGACGGCCGTCGAGCGGGGTCCAGTCGGTGTAGTGACCTTCGACCGGGCCGAGATAGGGCATCTGCACTTCGAGGCAGCGCTTGTAGTCGATTTCGTCGGCTTCGACGATGCCGGCCTTCGGGTTCTCAAGCGCCCAGACCATGCCAGCGAGAACGGCGGAGGTCACCTGCAGGCCGGTGGCGTTCTGGTAAGGAGCGATGCGGCGGGTTTCTTCCAGCGACAGGCGTGAACCGTACCAGTAGGCATTCTTCTCATGGCCATAGAGCAGGACGCCCAGTTCGTCGATGCCGTCTTCAAGCTCGTCCTCGTCGAGAACGTGATGGACCGGCTGCGGCGTGCCGCCGTTGCCGAACATCTCGTGCAGCGAGAGCACGGCGTCGTTGGCCGGATGATAGGCGTAGTGGCAGGTCGGGCGGAAGGTCACTTCGCCGTCCTTGTCGCGGACCGTGAAGTAGTCGGCGATCGAGATCGACTCGTTATGGGTAACGAGGAAGCCGTATTGCGGGCCGGGGGTCGGGCACCAAGTGCGCACGCGGGTGTTGGCGCCCGGCTGCTCCAGGTAGATCGCCGCCTTGTTGCCCTTCTTGTGCTTCTTGGCGTTCTTCGGCATCCACTCTTCATGCGTGCCCCAGCCGAGTTCGGCCGGCTGCAGGCCTTCGGAGATGAAGCCTTCGACGGACCAGGTGTTCCAGAAGACGTTGAGCGGCTTCGGATGCTTGGTGCGCTGGGTGTCGCGTTCGGCGATGTGGATGCCCTTGACGCCGACCTTCTTCATGAGCTTTGCCCAGCCTTCGCGGTCGTGCTGGTCCGGTTCCTCGAACTTGAGGCCGATGTCGTTGGCGAGGTTGACGAGCGCCTGCTTGACGAACCAGGAAACCATGCCCGGATTGGCGCCGCAGGTGGAGACGGCGGTGGCGCCGCCCGGGTTCTTCGCCTTTTCCTTGCGCATGGTTTCACGCAGCGCATAGTTGGTGCGGTCGGCATTGCTCATGCCCTTGTCGAAATAGAAGCCGAGCCAGGGCTCGACGACGGTGTCGATGTAGGGAACGTCGAGCTTGCGGCAGAGCTTGATGATGTCGAGCGAGGAGGTGTCCACCGAAAGGTTGACGCAGAAACCCTGGCCTTCGCCTTCCGTCAGCAGCGGCTTCAGCAGCTCCTTGTAATTGTCCTTGGTGACGTATTTCTTGATGTGGCGAACGCCGTGCTGCCGCAGGATCTCCACGTCGGAGGGCTCCTCACGCGGATCGATGACGACCATCCGGCTCTTGTCGAATTTGAAGTGGCGCTCGATCAGGGGCAGGGTGCCGCGGCCGATGGAGCCAAAGCCGATCATCACGATCGGACCGGTAATTTCGGCATATACCGGATAGTTTTGTTCCGTCATTCTTTTCTCCTGTGGAAGGGGACGAAGGCGTTCAGCCTGAAGAATTCTTTTGAAATTGCCGCAGAAATTGCGAGGTGACCGGCTCTAACCACAAAACGGCGTCACAATAAAGGGCGTTGACGGGGAAAGGGTCAAATATCGGGCGGGTGAGACGCTATGCTATCACCGTGCCCTGATGGAAAAGCATGCGCCAGTGCCCGTCCTCCTCCAGCCGCCAGATCGAACTGCGCAGCGTTCGTCTTTCGCTTCCGTCGGCATCGGTGTAGATGGCGCGATAGGTAAGGAGCACAATGTGCTCGGCGAGTCTTTGGGTTTCGAAGTGCTCGCCGCGTGACGTACCCGTTCGTTTCTCGGCCAGAAGCGCTGATACGATGACGTCGAAGGTATAGAGTCGTCCCGAGCTGCCGATTTCACGGAAGTCGCGCGAGAGCAGTGCCGTCAACATCTCGCGTGAGGCGCGAACGGAGGGCTCGAAGAGTTTTTCTTCGAGTTCCTTCAGATGGGCGGTAAGGGCGTCCATGATCGGCTCCGGTCAATTCAGCGCTTCAAGATCTCCAGCCCTTCGACCGCCGTCGTCACGGCGAGCTCTGTGATCTCGTATTCAGCGACGCCGTGGATGGTAAAGGGGTCGGCGGCGACATAGGCTTCGATCGCGGCGCGCTCGCCGATCGCCAGGACCACGCCGCCGGTGCGGGGCACCTTGCGGCCGGAGGCGAGAAACCAGCCCTTGTCGTATCCTTCTCTTACCCATGCCATGTGAGTATCCATGTGCCTGTCGGCTTCGTCGTTGGATTTGAGATAGGTGAGGGAGAGGATGAACATGATCAGCTCCTGATGAGATTTGCACGGATCAAGCCGCGCAACGAGTTTCCGACATAAAGCCCGCCGTCATCGAGATCGGCAGGTGTCAATCGGCCGACACGAGCCTTGCGCCCACAGATGAGTTCGGTGCGCAGCACGCCAGCGAGTAGACCGCAGGAGATGGGCGGCGTGCGCAGAATGCCGCTACCGTTGTCCAGGAAGATGGAAGTGATGGTGCCCTCGCAGACTTCGCCGCGCTCATTCAAAAGGATGACCTCATCGGCTTCGGCTGCCGTATATTCAGCGCGGGCGCTTTCATAGATGGCGCGGCGCGTGGTCTTGACGCGCAGCAGCTTATCAGAGGAATCAAGGCGGGTCCTGGCGATACGGACGGTCCAAACGGCCTCCGGCGCCAGCGGGACGAAGGGGGCGCTCGTCACCGCGATGCGGCCTTGCTGGTCGAAAGTCATGCGGACGCGCAGCAGAGCCACCGCCTCTGCTACGGCTTCATCGAGCTTTGCTGCCGCATCGATCGGCTGCGGGAAGCCGAGGCGGCGGGCGGAGCGGGACAGCCGGGCGAGATGCAGGTGCAGGCGGATGAAGCCTTCGTCAGGTTGCCAGCGCAGCGTTTCGATCAGCGAAAAATCGGTCATCGAGCGATCCATTGGTCTCCGACGGCGAAGCGGGCCTTGAGCAGGCATTCGTCATATTCGGCCTCGGGCGTGGAATCGAAGACAATGCCGCCGCCGACATTGAAGACCGCCCTGCCGCCTGCAAAAAGCGTGACGGTGCGGATGGCGACGGAAAAACGCATGGCGCCGCTTGGCGAGATCATGCCGATCGCGCCGCAATAGGCGTCGCGCGGGGCATCTTCGAGGGCGTGGAGAATTTCCATTGCCCGGATCTTCGGCGCGCCGGTGATCGAACCGCAGGGAAAGAGGGCGGCAAAGATATCGCGGATCGAAAGCCCGGGGCGCAGCCTTGCCTGCACATGGCTCACCATCTGGTGGACGGTTGGATAAGTCTCGACTTCGAAGAGCTTCGGGACGTCGAGCGTGCCGACTTCGGTGATGCGGGAGATATCGTTGCGCAGGAGATCGACGATCATGCGATTTTCGGCCTGCGTCTTGATATCGGCACGCATGGCCGCGATGATTTCGGCATCCTCGGCGGGGGTGGCGCCGCGTTTTGCCGTTCCCTTCATCGGGTGGGTTTCGATCCAGCCCTCTTCGTCGATGCGGAAGAAGAGTTCGGGTGACCGCGACAGGATGACCGGGCCGCCGAGATCGACGAGCGCGCCGTATTTGACCGGCTGGCGTTCGATCAGCGACCAGAAGGCGGCGCGGGGATCGCCATTCCACCGAGCCTCGACCGGCATGGTGAGGTTCGCCTGATAGGCGTCGCCGAGCCGCAGGTGTTCGTGGAGGCGGTCGAAGCGCTCTTTATATATAGTGAAATCCCAGGCGGCTTTCGGCGCGGTGAGGAATTCCTCGTTTTCCAAACGCTGTTTGGGCTGAGCAAGAGGATGCGTACTCGGCTGCGGGGCGTCAAAGACGCCGAAACAAAGCAGCGGCGTTTCGCGATCCTGCTCGGCGAAGGGAGCGAGTTTTTCTTCGAAGAAGTATCCGGCCTCGTAGGCCATGTAGCCCGCAAGCCATTTGCCCTCGGTCTTGGCCTCTTCCATCCTGACAAGGCCTGCAAAGAATTCAGCGCGCGTCCTGGCGATGATGATCTCAGCCGGCTCGGCGAAAAGCATCACCTGGCCGGTCGCGTCGTCGCGGAAGAGAATATAGGGTTGGTCAGCCACGCAACGCTTTCAGTTTGTTCTGCTCTCATTGCCCAAAATGCGATTGGGAGCGTGAGACATTTTCTCTCTTCTCCCCGAGGGGAGAAGAGACTCGCAGCTGCCCTTTCCGCTCTTGGCGAAGAGAATTTCAGCTCTTATCCAAAGCTTCCAGTTCGTCGATCAGCCCTTCGATCATCGACAAGCCCTGGCTCCAGAACGACGGATCGGTGGCGTCGAGGCCGAAAGGCTTCAAGAGTTCCGAGTGATGCTTGGTGCCGCCGGCCTTCAGCAGCTCGAAATACTTTTCCTGAAAGCCCTTCTCGGCCTTCTGGTAGACGGCATAGAGCGAATTCACCAAGCAATCGCCGAAGGCATAGGCATAGACATAGAAGGGCGAGTGGATGAAGTGGGGGATATAGGCCCAGTAGGTCTCATATCCTTCCGAAATGTTGATCGCCGGCCCGAGGCTTTCCGATTGGACGGAGAGCCAGAGTTCGCCGATGTCGTCGGCAGTCAGTTCGCCTGCTTTGCGGGCGGTGTGCAGTTTGCGCTCGAATTCGTAGAAGGCGATCTGGCGCACGACCGTATTGATCATGTCCTCGACCTTCTGGGCGAGCATCGCCTTGCGCTCGCGCTTGTCGGTGGTCTTTTCCAGGAGCGCGCGGAAGGTCAGCATCTCACCGAAGACGGAAGCGGTTTCGGCAAGCGTCAGCGGCGTCTGGCACATCAATGCGCCCTGCGCGCCGGCCAAAACCTGGTGGACGCCGTGGCCGAGTTCATGGGCGAGTGTCATTACGTCGCGCGGCTTGCCCATGTAATTGACGAGCACATAGGGATGGGCCGAGGGAACCGTCGGATGGGCGAAGGCGCCGGGTGCCTTGCCGGGGCGGACGGGCGCGTCGATCCACTGCTCGTCGAAGAAGCGCCTGGCGATATCAGCCATCTCGGGGGCGAAATTGCCGTAGGCGGAAAGCACGGTGTCTTTCGCCTCGGGCCAGGAGATGACGGCGGTTGAGGTTTCCGGAAGAGGCGCGTTGCGGTCCCAGAAATTCATCTGCTCCATGCCGAGCCATTTCGCCTTCATCTTGTAATAGCGGTGCGAAAGGCGGGGATAGGCTTCGCGGACGGCCGCAGCCAGTGCATCGACGACCTCGCGCTCGACGCGATTTGCGAGATGCCTGGAGTCGGCGATATCCTCGAAGCCGCGCCAGCGGTCGGAGATATCCTTGTCCTTGGCGAGCGTGTTGGTGATCAGCGTGAAGACGCGGATATTGGCCTTGAAGGTTTCGGCGAGCGCCATGGCCGCCTGGCGGCGCACCTCGGGATCTTTCTCCTGCAGCATGTTGAGAACCACTTCGAGCGGCAGTTTTTCGCCATCGATCTCGTAACGAAGTTCCGCCATGGTTTCGTCGAAGAGCCGGTTGAAGGCGGCGGCCGAGGTCATCGACTTTTCGAGGAAGAGCTGCTCCAGCCTGTCGTCGAGCTGGTAGGGCTTGTCTTTCCTGAGATCGACCAGCCATGGGCGATAATGGCCGGCGGCGGGGTCATTGGCCATGCAGGCGTCGATCACGGCGTCGTCGACGCGGTTCAGTTCCAGCGCGAAGAACAGCAGATGGCCGGAAAATTCGGTAATCTTGGTCTGCACGTCGCCGTAGAGCTTGCCGTTTGCCGGGTTGGTGGTGTCGGAGAAATAGGTGAGGCCGGCAAAGGAGCCGAGGCGGCCCATCAGATCATCAAGCGCCTCATATTCCTTCAGTGCGGCGCCGATGCCGTCGTCGCCGGTTTTCGTCGCCGCTTCGGCGAGCCTGCCCTTCCACTTTTCTTCAAAGGCGGTTGCCGCCTTGCCGGCTTTTTCCATGTCGGCGACGAAGGCGGTGGAGGTGGCGGAGGGATAGAGATCCTGCAGCTTCCAGACCGGCAGGTCGCCAAGCGCGGGATCGGCGGCCCCAGCTGGCACTGCTGCCGACAAGAGAAGGCCGGCGTGCGGGAGCTTGATTTTCATGGGCGCAATTCCTCTCCACTTTTATAACAGGTCTGTTTGTCTAGCGCATCGGCCCGAAAATCGGAATCGATTTTCGGAAAGCACGATGCGTAGGTTCAAAGTGTTACAGCGTCCTTTGCGCGTCTGAAAAGACGCGCGGCGCTGTAAGCGCGCAAAGGCCCGGCATCAAGGGGCTTTCGAAGCATGAAAGGCCTCGCTTCGGCACGAAAACGACCCGTTATGATCGTTAAAATGCAATTATTTCTCAAAACTGGATGTTCAAGCCTTCCTGTCAGAGTGCGCTTCATGGTTTCGCATGAAGTGAGGCGACAATGACCGGTTACAATGAGCTCAAGGGAGCAGGACAAATCCTCGTGGTCGAGGACGACCCCGTGCAGCGCCGCCTGCTCAAGAACGCAATCGAGCGTCACGGCCATGTCGTGCACCAGGCGGAAAACGGCCGTATCGGCCTTGAAATGGTCAAACGAGACAGCGGCCTGTTCAACGTCATCGTGCTCGACCTGATGATGCCCGAGATGACGGGCCTCGAATTCCTCGACGCGCTCCATGAATTCGGCACGCAGATCCCCGTCATCGTGCAGACGGGACAGGGCGGTATCGAAACCGTGGTGCAGGCGATGCGCGCCGGCGCTTTCGATTTCGTCGTCAAGCCGGTCTCGCCCGAACGGATCGCCACCTCGATCTCGAATGCAATGAAGCTCGACCAGCGCGAGGTGAAAGCGCGGGCCGGACGCCGGTCACGCTCGGGCTCCGTCGGCTTCGACGATATCGTTTCGGCAAGCCCGGCGATGCTCCGCGTCATCGATCTCGCCCAGCGGGCGGCCCAATCCAACATTCCCGTCGTGCTCGAAGGCGAATCCGGCGTCGGCAAGGAGCTGGTGGCGCGCGCCATCCAGTCCGGCGGCGACCGTTCGAACAAGCCGTTCGTCACCGTCAATTGCGGTGCCATCCCGCATAATCTCGTCGAGAGCATCCTCTTCGGCCACGAGAAGGGTGCGTTTACCGGCGCGACCGAGCGTCATATCGGCAAATTCATGGAAGCCGACGGCGGCACCATCTTCCTCGACGAAATCGGCGACCTGCCGCTCGAGGTTCAGGTGAAGCTTCTGCGCGCCGTGCAGCAGGGCGAGATCGAGACCGTCGGCGCGCGCACCGCGCACAAGGTTAACGTCCGGTTGATTTCGGCGACCAACAAGGACCTGATCGAGGAAGTCAAGAACGGCCATTTCCGCGAGGATCTCTATTATCGCCTCAACGTCTTCCCGATCACCATTCCGGCGCTGCGCAAGCGCAAGGAAGACATTCCGCATCTGGTGCGCGTCTTTGCCGATCGCTTCTCCAGCGAGCAGAAGAACGGCCGCCGCATGACGGTCAACGCCGGCGCGCTGGCGCTGCTGACTGCCTATGACTGGCCCGGCAATATCCGCCAGCTCGAAAACGCAATCTTCCGCGCGGTCGTTCTGGCCGAGGGGCCGGAGCTGACGGAGCAAGACTTCCCGCAGATCGCCGCCCAGCTTCCGGAATATGACGTGGTGGATCATCTGGCGCTCGTTGCCGACAATACCGGCCTCGATCCAGAGGAGGCCTACGGCGACGACTTCAGGGCGTCGATGCACGGGGAGGTGCACCACCGCCTGCCTGAGCCCTCCGGAAATGCGATCGCCAGCGTCAATCCCTCGGGCGACGTGCGCAAGCTTGCCGATGTCGAGGAGGAACTCATCCGATTCGCACTCAAATTCTATCGTGGCCAGATGAGTCAAGTGGCGCGCAAACTTGGCATCGGTCGGTCCACGCTTTATCGCAAGCTCAAGGATTACGGTATAGACCCCGACAATCCCCAGAAAGATGCGGCTTAAGCGCTTTTTGTTAAGACTAAGGCAACCACGATTTGTTACTGATCATAAACCACTTGTTAGTGGCTCGTTCACTATGTAAAGAAAAGGTTGATCATGTGTGGCATTTTTGCCATCGTGTGACCGCATTTGACAGTCATCTGGGACAGTACGGGACATTGTCTGTCTGACGGGGATCGAGTTGCCGAATCTGAATGGGAATTCCAAGCCTTCGCGCTTGAGCTGGCGTTCTTTGTGCGCCGACATCTGCGGAAAGGCAATGAGGACGGCAGCGGCCGCCCTTCTTGCGCTTGCAGTTTCCTCACCAGTATTCGTTGGTACGCCTTCGCAGGCAGCGGGCGACACCCGCAGCCTCAAGCTCTATTTCATCCATACCGGCGAAAAGGCCGTCATCACTTACAAGCGCAACGGCAAGTTCGACCCCAAGGGTCTGGAGCAGCTGAACCGATTCCTGCGTGACTGGCGAAAGAACCAGCCGACGAAGATGGATCCGCGCCTGTTCGACCTGATCTGGGAAGTCTATCGCCAGAGCGGTTCGAGGGACTACATCAACGTCGTCTGCGGCTTCCGTTCGCCGGCGACCAACGAGATGCTGCGCGGCCGCTCGCGCAACTCGGGCGTCGCCGAAAAGAGCCAGCACATGCTCGGCAAGGCGATGGACTTCTTCATTCCCGACGTCAAACTCGCGACGCTGCGCGGCATCGGCATGAAAATGCAGGTCGGCGGCGTCGGCTTTTATCCGAAATCGGGCTCTCCCTTCGTGCACATGGATGTCGGCGGCGTTCGCGCCTGGCCGCGCATGAGCCGCGATGAGCTCGTCCAGCTTTTCCCGAACGGCAACACCATTCATATTCCGGCCGACGGCAAGCCGCTGCCGGGCTACCAGCAGGCGATGGCCGACTATAAGCGCCGCGTCAGCGGTACGCAGATCGAGATCGCCAGCGCTTCAGAATCGTCGCCGAAGCACAAGACGCTGTTTGAAGCGCTCTTTGGCGGTGGGGCGGACGAGCAGGAAGACGATTCGGATGATTCCGCTCCCGTGGCCGTCGCCAAGGCGACGCCGCCGAAGGCCGAACCCGCTCCCGTCCCTGCGGAACCGCAGCAGACCGAGGTCGCCGATCTGAACGCACCGGTGCCGCAGGTTCGCCCGGCATTCAGCAACCAGCCGGCCGGCAGCGAAGTGGCGAGCGCGCTCGTAGCGCCGTCGTCGGGTAATGCCGCCCAGCAGGCCCTTGCCGCAGCGCTTCCCACCGATCAGGCCCAGCCGCAGCAGTTTGCCGATCTCAGCGCCTATAGCATTCCGGTTCCTTCGCTGCTTGGTCAGCGCCGCGCGCCTGGCGACGCCGAGGTCGCGTCGATCGATCCGAACATGCAGAACGGACTGCCGGTTCCGACGCCGGTTGAGCGCCCTGCGGTTGCCGAGAACCTGCTTGCCGCCGCCAATGCCGACCCGGAAGCGGAGGCCGACGAGGCCGATCAGGATGAGCTCTCTCCTGCCGTCGCAGATGCGCTCGAGCAGCAGAACGATAAGGCTGCGCAAAGCGAAGTTGCCTCGCATCAGCCGCAGATGAGCGTGGAGCAGGCCATCGCCGCCGCGATGCCGCAAAAGGCTCCCGCCGCAAAGCCGACGCTGCAGGTCGCTGCGTTGGCGCCGGTGACGAAATCGGCAAGCTTTGGCGACGGCTTTGACGCGCCGGCGGCCGAAGGCGCCGCAGCGCAAGGCCTCCCGACCAAGGGTGGCCGCCCGACGCACAAGGAAGCCGCTGCAGCGGATGCCAGCCGCGCGACTGTTCGTACCGAGCCGAAGCTGACGCAGAAGATGATTTCGCAGTGGGCGCTGACCAATGCCCGCCTCGAAATGGCTTCCAAGCAGGTCAAGGCGCCGCGCTTCGTCAGCCAGACGATGCGTGCACAGCCGACAGCAGTCTACGCCGAGGGCTTCAACGTTAAGACCGCCTCGGTCGATCCGGCCCGCTTCAGCGGCACGGCCGTCAACTTCATGGAAGTGCGCAAGTTCAACACCAATTGAGCTTGCCGATCATCGAAGTATCGAAAGCTGCCGGGGCGATCGGCAGCTGCTAGCTAGTTGTCGATTCCATGGACGCAATGGTGCATGGCCGTTCGAGCGGGCACGCCGCACCCATTATCCTTGCCGAAAATGCCTTCCTGAAGCATTCTGCGCGCTCAAGCCTCTTGGGGATTTAAGGGAGAGAACGTCGTGACAGAGCGTGTCTTGCCAGCCGCATCGGTGATCAGACGCGCGCGCCGATCTGATGCTGAAGCCTTGTCCAGCTTCGCAGCGCGACTATTCCGCGATACCTACGGCAGCAGCACGGAAGCCTCCGATCTCGAATCCTATATCGGCAAGAATTTCAGCACGGAACGCCAGGAGGGCGAGATCGCCGATCCCTCAGCCGCCGTTTTTGTCGCGATGGCCGATGACCTGTTCATTGGATATGCGCATTTCGTCGCACGCTCAGCCGATGGACACTCTGCTCGTCTCAATCGAATTTACGTCGACGCCGAGTGGAGGGGAAGCGGGTTGGCCAGTGGTCTTCTCGACGCCGTTATCGACGAGGCCGGGCAGCGTGGTGCTACGCAGTTGGAACTGACGGTATTCGAACGGAATAGCCGAGCCTTGGCATTCTACCAGCGAGCCGGATTTGCTGTGATCGGCAGCACCACATTTATGGTTGGCGAGGACCCGCAGACTGACGTGGTGATGCAATTGGACTTGAGCGGGCGGCCTAACGGCGGATCAGCCTGAGACAGAAAAGCCGCTGGATCACTCCAGCGGCTTGTCGACATCTGCAATGTCGGCGGATCAGCCTTCCGGCGGTGCCTCGATCATGCCTAGCGCGTGCAGGTAGGTGTCGAGGATCGCTTCCTCTTCCATACGCTCCTGTTCGTCCTTCTTGCGCAGCGCCACGACCTTCTTCAGGATCTTGGTATCGAAGCCCATTCCCTTGGCTTCGCCGTAGACGTCCTTGATGTCGTCGGCGATGGTCTTCTTTTCTTCTTCCAGGCGTTCAATGCGCTCGATGAAAGCGCGAAGCTGATCGCGGGCGACGCCATGAGCATCAGACATCGTGTTCTCCTGATTGGATGATCAATTTTTGGATGCCAGTGACTGCCGCGAAAGCGGCGTCCCGGTCAAGCCTGTTCGCGGCCGCCTGAGCTATTTGTGTGGGTTGTTCAGTTCAAAAGCGGCCTTTTGCACAGGCGAGGCCTCGTTCTGGTGGAGTTTTTTCCAGTCCTCGTAAGGCATGCCGTAGACCATCTCGCGTGATTCGTCCCTGCTGACCGCGACGCCTTCGGCTTCGGCGGCTTCGCGGTACCAGTTCGACAGGCAGTTGCGGCAGAAGCCGGCCAGATTCATCAGGTCGATGTTCTGGACGTCGCTGCGTTCACGAAGATGTGCGACGAGACGGCGAAAGGCGGCGGCCTCGAATTCGGTCTGCTGTTCCTTGCTGAGCGCTGTCATCTCGCTTCCTTTCGATCAATAGGGGCCGGTGCGCGACAGATGGACGTCGTATCCGTGCAAGGCGGGATCGGCATTCATCGCCGCAAAGATCGGCGCCAGGCGCTCAGCCCATGCCGATATGCCGGCCTCGTCCGAGATCAGGTCCTGGCGCACCTCGAGCAGCGCGTGCGGAATGCCTGTGATCATGCAGTGACGGTACATGGTATCGCCCTTCAGCGCGCCGTCATAGGGTTCATTGTCGCCGACGACGAGATCGGGATCGGCGCGCAGCATGTCGAGCAAAGGGCCGACGGCGCGCCGGTCGCTGTCCCAGAGGACCGCAGCGTGCCAGGGGCGGGGGACGCTCTTCCAGGCCGGCGTGAAGGAATGCAGCGACAACACCAGCGGCGCCCGGCCGGTGGCGTTCGCCACCTTGTCGATCGTTTCGGCCACGGCGCCGTGATAGGGGCGATGGAAGGTTTCGATGCGGTAATCCCATTCCTGCGGGGTGATCGGATGGTTGCCTGATATGACGGCGCCGTCTGATATTTTCATGATCAGCGTCGGATCGTCCTCGCCGCGGTTCGGGTCGATCAGCAGCCGCGAGAAGCCGCCGAGCACGGCGGGCACGCCGAGCCTTGCCGAAAGCTGGCGCGTCAGCCCCTCGATGCCGATGTCATAGGCGATGTGGCGGGCGAAGGCCTGTTCCGGCAGGCCGAGCCTTTCATATCGGGCGGGAAGACGGTTCATCGCGTGATCGGCGAGGATCACCATGCCTTTGTCATGTTTTCCGGATAGGATTTCGAAGGATTGGAAGTCGTCCATGAAGGAATTGCCGTTCGTCATTGCGCAATCGGGCTCAGTGATCGCATGTGCCTGCGGCGGGTTCAAGCGCTGCGGCGGCGTGAGGCGGATATGAACCTCGACGAACAGTGTTATGAAAGGAAATATAATCGATTAGCATTGCGTTGACTTTCGCATGATGGCGGCGCAAGAAGACACGGATACGAATAACCGTGGAGCTATTTGGGAGCCGTGTTGATCCAAGCCGCGCCAAGTTTCCTCACGCGGTCCGGGCCGCTGGTCCGTCTCGCTTTGTTCGCTCTTGCAGCCGCCATGCCGTTCTTCATCGCAGATGCTGCGCGCGCGGATTTCCGCGTCTGCAACGGAACGCAGAATCTCGTCGGCGTCGCGATCGGATACCGGGCCAAGGACGGCTGGATAACGGAAGGCTGGTGGCAGGTGCCGGCCACCACCTGCGCCACGCTGATCGAGGGAGAGTTGCAGTCGCGCTATTATTACCTCTACGCAGAGGACGCCGCCCGGGGAGGACGATGGACGGGTGACGTGCAGATGTGCGTGGCGGAAAACGAATTCAAGATCACGGGCGTGCAGGATTGTTATGCCCGGGGTTACCAGAAGATGGGATTCAAGGAATACGATACGGGCCGCCAGGGTAGCTGGATGGTTCAACTCTCCGACACCCCAGGGACGCAAGAAAGCCAGAATTGATGAAGCGTAATCGCAAAATTAAAATCCTCGCCACCCTCGGGCCCGCCTCCTCCGAGGAATCGATGATCGAGAAGCTGCACCAGGCCGGTGCCGATGTCTTCCGCATCAATATGAGCCATGCGAGCCACGACCTGATGCGTACGCTCATCCAGCGCATCCGCTCGGTCGAAGCGCGCTCCGGCCGGCCGATCGGCATTCTGGCCGACCTGCAGGGACCGAAACTGCGCGTCGGCAAATTCGTCGACAGCAAGGTCGACCTGAAACCCGGCCAGACCTTTACGCTCGACAACAACGAAGCGCTCGGTGATGCCACGCGCGTCTATCTGCCGCATCCCGAGATCCTGGAATCGGTACAGCCCGGCCACCGCCTGCTGATCGACGATGGCAAGCTCGCGCTGCGTGCCGAAAAGTGCGACGGCAAGAGCATCGTCACCACCGTCATTTCGGGCACGCGCATCTCCGACCGCAAGGGCGTCAGCCTTCCCGACACCCTGCTCGGCGTCGGCGCATTGACGGACAAGGACCGCGCCGACCTCGACGCCGTGCTCGCCACCGACGATGTCGACTGGGTGGCGCTTTCCTTCGTCCAGCGTCCCGATGACCTTGCCGAAGTGCGCAAGATCGCTCGCGGCCGCGTCGGCCTGATGTCGAAGATCGAAAAGCCGCAGGCTCTCGAGCGCATCGAAGAGATCATCGAGCTTTCCGACGCCTTGATGGTCGCCCGCGGTGATCTCGGCGTCGAAATGCCGCTCGAATCTGTTCCCGGTATCCAGAAGCAGCTGATCCGCGCCTGCCGCCGTTCGGGCAAGCCGGTGGTCGTCGCCACGCAGATGCTGGAATCGATGATCTCCGCGCCGGTGCCGACACGCGCCGAAGTCTCCGACGTTGCGACCGCCGTCTTTGAAGGTGCTGACGCCGTCATGCTTTCGGCCGAATCGGCCTCGGGCGACTATCCCGTCGAGGCCGTCGCGACCATGGCGTCGATCGCCAGCGCCATCGAGCGCGAGCCGCATTATCCCGGCATCATCTATGCCCAGCGCGCCCAGCCGGAAGCGACCGGCGCCGATGCGATCTCGCTCGCCGCCCGCCAGATCGCGGAGACGCTGAAGCTGTCGGCGATCGTCTGCTACACTTCGTCGGGTACAACGGGCCTTCGCGCCTCGCGCGAACGCCCGCAGGTTCCGATCCTGGCGCTGTCGCCGATCATCAAGACGGCGCGCCGCCTTGCCATCGTCTGGGGCCTGCATTGCGTCGTCACCCATGATGCGACCGATCTCGACGACATGGTCAACCGCGCCTGCCGCATCGTCGCGGACGAAGGCTTCGGCAAGCCGGGCGACCGCATCATCATCTCGGCCGGTGTGCCGCTCGGCACGCCCGGCGCCACCAATATGATCCGCATCGCCTATATCGGTTCCGACGGCCAGAGCGGCATCTGATCCGACTGCATCCCTTGGGAAGCCCGCTGCCTGAAGAGGCGGCGGGCTTTTTTTGTTCGCGGGATCGCGATTGCCAGGGACCGCAGAGCGTGCAAGTCTCGGTTCCCAGGTTAAAGAAATAGATCATGATACCGAAAACCGTTCACGCTTTTCGGTATCATGCCCCGGCTTGGAGGGATCATCATGGATATCGTCACGCTTCTGGCTTTTGCAGCCGTTTCCTTCGTCGGCATCGCCACACCGGGGCCGACGGTGCTGCTGGCGCTGACCAACGGTTCGCGGCATGGCCTGCGCCGGGCAGTTGCCGGCATGATCGGCGCGGTGCTTTCCGATTTCGTTCTGATCGGCGCCGTGGCAGTGGGGCTCGGCGCGCTGCTTGCGGCATCGGAATTCTGGTTCTCGATGCTGAAATGGGCCGGTGCCGCCTATCTCGCCTTTCTCGGCATCATGCTGCTGCGCTCCAAGGGCACGATCGATGCGGCGCTGAACGCTGGCGCATCGACGGGCGCGAGATCGACCTTTTCGATCGGGCTCGAGAGCTTCATGGTGGCGGCGACGAACCCGAAAGGTTATCTGTTCTTCTCGGCCTTCCTGCCGCAGTTCATCGATCCGACCCAACCGCAGGCGGGGCAATATGCGCTGCTCGCGCTCGTCTTTGCCGCGCTCGATTTCATCATCATGTTCGGCTACGCCTTCTTCGGCTCGCAGGCGGTGCGCTTCCTGAAGACGCCGGGCGCCTTGTGGCTGGAACGGGCCTGCGGCGGCGCGCTGCTGGCGCTTGCCGGGTCGCTCGCCTTCTATCGCCGCGCGACCGCCTGAGCTCAGAATCAAGGCAAGGACAGATGGCCGACGCGATAGGCCTGCGTGTGCCTGCCGATCTCGGGCATATCTTTCCATAGCCTGAAGCGCATCCGCGTCCATGTCGTCGGTTCGAAACCGGAGACGGAGGCGAGCGAGCCGCCTGTCGCGAGATCGGCTTCGGCCTCAGCGCTTTCGGCATGACGGATCTCGGCGAGCGGCGCGTAAGCCTCCGTTCGCAGAATAGTGCAGGTCGCGAACCTGGCCGCAGCGATCTCGGGCGAGATATCAGCCCGCCAGACGATCCAGGTTCTTACCTGCGGCCAGCCGAAGGCGCCGGTGAGCGCTTGGAATCCAGGGCTGCAGAGAAAGTCGCTTGCCCCTTCCGGCTTTTGCCAGAGATAGAAGGGCGCATAGAGATTGTCGCGGCTGCCGAATTCGTTCCTGCGGGCGCTGAGATAGGCCTTGAAGCCGAGATTGGGGAAGCCGTCGAGCAGAGGACCCTTGTCGCGGATGCGGCGGTCGATGATCGACATGTCGTAATCGGCGGGCAGGGTGAAGCCGTATTGCATGGCAATCATGGTCGTCTCTCCACATGATCCAGCCATTCGACGGCGCTGCCGTTTTCACTCGGCTGGATGCTGATATAGCTGAAGGGGCTGTCATCGGCGGCGCCATGCCAGTGGCGCTCGCCGGGGGCGAACCAAACCGCGTCGCCGGCTCGCAAGTGTTCGACGGGGCCGCCCTCGTTCTGCGCAAGTCCCTGTCCCGAAAGCACATAAAGCAATTGGCCCTTGGGATGCGTGTGCCAGCGAGTGATGGTGCCGGGATCGAGCGTGGCGCGCATTGCGGTGTTCTCGCCGTCGGCGCCTTCGAGCAGCATCTCCACCCAGAAGGGCGCCGTTGCCACGCCTTCCGGCGAACGGACCGCCTTGCCGGGGTGGTTCACGGTCATCATCTTCGGGTTCGACGCGCTCATTGCCGGCCTCCGACCGCCCGCAGCCGCCAGTCCGGATCGGTCATCTGGGCGACGCCGTTGCCGAAGGACCAGTCATCAGGCGCGCTGGTGCTGATGACGATCATGATGTCTTCCGGCCGGAGGCCCGGCGACACTGCCAGGAGATCGGTGAGCCGCCGATAGAGCGCCGCCTTCATCTCGGCCGTGCGAGGCCTGCCTATGGTGATCGAGATGTAGACGAAATCGTCGGAGCGCGGGCCGGCGAGATAGCTGCGGTCGAAGATCAGCTCGTTCTCGTCATGCTGGTGGATGGCCTGGAAGCGATCGTTTTCGGGTACGTCGAAGGTCTCGACCAGGGCGCGCTGGATATTGTCGGCGAGCGCCACAAGATAGTCCGGCGACTTGCCTTTGCGAAGAGAAATGCGAACGAAGGGCATCGGGATCTCCATGGTTCTGGCCGTTCACCGGCCTTGACAATGAAACCATCGCACAGCACGATAATGCTGAAAATCAGAATTTTATGGATTAATGATCCTGAAAATCGGGACTATACGATGCGACAGACGATCTTCGACCTCGATGTGCTTCGAACCTTTTCGACCGGTATGGAGCTCGGCAACTTCGCCAAGGCGGCGGAAAGGCTCGGGCGGTCAACCTCCGCGGTCAGCGCACAGTTGAAGAAGCTGGAGGAGCAGGCCGGCACACCAATCTTCCGCAAGGCGGGGCGTGGGCTGACGCTGACCGATGCCGGCGAGACGATGCTTGGCTATGCCAGACGGCTGCTGGAACTCAACGATGAGGCGGCGGCGGCCGTGCACAGCGTCGAACTGGAGGGCTGGGTGCGGCTCGGCCTGCAGGAGGATTTCGGCGAGACCCTGCTGCCCGAAGTGCTCGGCCGTTTCGCGCGCGCCCATCCGAAGGTGCGCATCGAGGCGCGGGTGGTGCGCAATGCCGAACTGCTCGAACGCGTGACCTCGGGCAAGCTCGATCTGGCGCTCGCCTGGAGCGATGGCACGTTGACGGCGCATTGCGAGACGATCGGCGAGGTGCCGATGCGCTGGATCGGGCCTGCCGAAGGCCCCGGCTGGCACGCCGCAAGTGGCGAGCCGATGCCGCTCGCCTCGCTGGAGGCGCCGTGCCTGCTGCGCAGTGCCGCGACCCGGGCACTTGATGAGGCAGGCATTTCCTGGCGGCTCGCTTTCGTCAGTCCCAGCCTCGGCGGCCTCTGGGCCGCGACGGCCGCAGGCCTCGGTCTCACCATCCGCACGCCGATCGGCCTGCCGGCGAAGGTCCGGCCGCTGGAACCCGAGGCTATCGGCTTGCCTGATCTGCCGAAGCTCGGCCTGGTCCTGCATCGGGCGGAAGCCGAACCGCAGCCGGCCGCAGCGCGTCTCGCCGCGCTCGTGCTGCAGTCGGTGCATGGCGCCGTACGAGAGGCAAGTTGAATCCCGGCATTGACCCTTCGGGCGCATGCCTATAGCCTCGAGGCACGATGACGATGCTCACTCTCAATATCGCTTCGGTCTTCTTCTTGAGCCGCTAACGGCGCTGCCTTCGGGCGTATGGAAGACGCGGCCGCATCCAGCCTTCACGGCTGGTGTATTGCCGTGGATTGTAACCACCTGCATCCGGCCAAAGAAGAGCCCCGCAGGTTCGGCAATAGAGAGATATTTTCATGACATCAGCTGTTTATCCGCCGGCGCTGAGCGCCGCGCAGATCGAGCAATTCATCGAGAATGGTTTCGTCAGGATCGATGATGCGTTTTCCCGCACACTGGCCGAAGAAGCCCGTGCCATCATGTGGCGCGACATTCCCTTCGATGCGGATGATCCAAAGACCTGGACGCAGCCGGTCGTGCGGCTTGCCGGCTATGGCGGTGGGCCGTTCGAGAAGGCCGTGAATACGCCCGTTCTACATTCCGCTTTCGACCAGCTCGTTGGCGCCGGGCGCTGGGAGCCGCGCAATGGGCTCGGCAGTTTTCCGGTCCGCTTTCCCCATCCCGATGATCCGGGCGATGCCGGTTGGCATGTCGATCTGAGCTTTCCCGGCGAGCACTCCGATCCGAACGAGCAACGGGACTTTTCCGCTTGGCGAGTGAACATCACCTCGCGCGGGCGGGCGCTCCTGATGCTCTTTCTATTCTCGGATGTCGGGCAGGAGGATGCGCCGACCCGCATCCGCGTCGGTTCACACAAGGATATCGCACGCCTGCTGGCACCGGCGGGCGAGGCAGGAATGGCGCACCTTTGGCTGGAGCACGTGGGGGAGGATCGGCCGCTGGCGTTGGCGACAGGTCCGGCAGGCACGGTCTATCTGTGCCATCCGTTCCTCATCCACGCCGCGCAGATGCACCGCGGCAAGGAGCCGCGCTTCATGGCGCAGCCCGGCCTTGCGCCTTCCGAACCTCTTCGGCTCGAACGGGAGGACGGCGCCTATTCGCCGGTCGAGATCGCGATCCGCCGGGTACTTCAGCAGCGGTAGCGAGGCCAGAAAGCACCCGGCCGTCGCTGGCCGGGTGCTCACATCTGCTGGGCGTTGCGGCGGATGGCCTGCGGCGGCTGGCCGAAGGCGCGCAGGAAGGCGCGGCGCATGCGCTCGCGGTCGGCAAAGCCGGTCTCGTCGGCGACGACGTCGATCGGATGGCGGCTCTGCTCCATCATCAGCCGGGCGGCTTCGAGTCTCAGATTTTCCACGGCCTTGGCAGGCGACTGCCCGGTTTCGGCGCGGAAGGCTCGGCTGAACTGGCGTGGGCTGAGATGAGCGGCCTCCGCCAGTTCTTCGACCGAAAGCTGCGATTTCAGATTGCCGCGGGCAAAGTCGAGCGCCTTCTGGATGCGGTCGGATTTCGGTTCCAGTTCCAGCAGCGCGGAAAATTGCGACTGGCCGCCGGACCGGCGGTGATAGACGACAAGCATTCGAGCCACGGCGCGGGCGACCTCGATGCCGTGGTCCTTCTCGACCATGGCGAGTGCCAGATCGATCCCGGCCGTCATGCCGGCCGATGTCCAGACCGAACCGTCGATGATGAAGATGCGGTCCTCTTCCACCTTGATCTTTGGATAACGCGTCTTCATTTCGCGGGCGAGACACCAGTGCGTCGTCGCGCGCCGGCCGTCGAGAATACCGGCTTCGGCGAGGAAGAAGGTGCCGGTGCAAATCGAAGCGACGCGGCGAGAGGCACCAAGAGCCGCGCGAACGAAGTCGCTTTCGTTGGGGCTTGGCAATGCGATGCCGGGCGCGCCGGTGACGATCAGCGTATCGAATCCGGGATCACCGAAGGGCTCGGTCTCGATCGTCATGCCGAGCGAAGTGCGCAGCGAACCGCCGGCTTCCGAGAGGTAGCTGATGTCGTAGACCTTCTCGCGAAAATGCAGATTGGTGAATTCGAAGGCCGACACAGCCGCCAGGCCCATGATCTGGAAGCCGGGATAGAGCAGGAAAGCGATGGTCTGCATGGCTAAGCTCCGATGTCCTAAAAGGTGGTATATATGACATTCGGGACGCTGACAATCCGGGGTATGGTTCTCCTCAGGCGCAGGGCAGAGGCCGGCGTAATTGAAGGAAATGGATCATGACACAGGAATACAAGGGTACCGCGCTTGTCACCGGCGCATCCTCGGGCATCGGCGCTGTCTATGCGCACAGGCTGGCAAAGCAGGGTTACGACCTGATCATCGTCGCCCGCAACGGCGAGCGGCTGAAGGCCCTGGCAACCGGGTTGACCGAGGAGACGGGCAGGACGGTCGAGACCGTTGTGGCCGACCTCGGCAACGCGGCCGACCTCGCCCGAGTCGAAGGCGTGCTGAAGCAGGACCGGAGCATCACGCTTCTGGTCAACAATGCCGGCGTCGGCGGAACGGCGCCGCTGCTCGCCGCCGATGTCGACAAGATGCAGAAGATGATCGACCTCAACGTCACGGCGCTGATGCGGCTGACCTATGCCGCCGTTCCCGGCTTCGTTGCCCGCGGCGGCGGCACGATCATCAACATTGCTTCCATCGTCGCGATCGCGCCCGAGCGCCTGAACGGCGTCTATGGCGCCACGAAAGCCTTCGTGCTCGCCTTCAGCCAGTCGCTGAAGCATGAATTGACGGAAAAGAACATCCGGATCCAGGCCGTGCTGCCGGGCGCCACGGCGACGGAATTCTGGGGCATTGCCGGCACGCCGATCGAGCATCTACCGAACGAGATCGTGATGTCGGCGGAAGACATGGTCGATGCATCGCTCGCCGGCCTTGAGCAGGGTGAGTTCGCAACGATTCCGGCGCTTGAAGATGCCGGCTTGCTTTCGGCCTACGAGCAGGCGCGCCAGGCATTGATGCCGAACCTGTCTCGCAGCATGCCGGCCAAGCGTTACGAGCTGGCATGATGGTTTGCTGACGAAAACCATCCGCGGCATATGCTGCGGATGGCGGGCGCACTTCTCTCAACCGAAGCGTTCCAGGGCGGTGGTGAAAATATCGGGATCGACATTGCCGCCCGAGGTGACGGCGACGATTGTGTCGCTTTCCAGATCCTTGCCATGGAAGAGGGCGGCGGCAAGCGCCACCGCAGCACCGGGCTCGACGACGATCTTCAGCCTGACGAAAGCGAGCGCCATGGCGCGAAGCGCTTCCTCGTCGGTAACGACAATGCCGGCGCCGGCGAGGCGCTTCAGGATCGGAAAGGTGATATTGCCAGGTTGCGGCGTGAGGATCGCGTCGCAGATCGAGCCCGACATCGAGGCATTGCGCTCGATCCTGCCGGAGGCGAGTGAGCGCGTGGTATCGTCGAAGTCCCTGGGCTCGCAGGGCCGGACGCGGAAGCCGGGGGCGCTGGCTTCGAGGGCAAGAGCGATGCCGGAGGTCAGTCCGCCGCCACCGCAGGGAACCAGGACCTCCGCAGAGGTAATGCCTTCCTCTTCGGCCTGCTCGGAGATTTCGAGGCCGGTCGTGCCCTGGCCGGCAATGACGAGCGGCTCGTCGAAAGGCTTGATCAGCGTCAGGCCGCGTTCTGCCGAGAGCCTGGCGCCGATCTCGTCGCGATCCTCGTTGGCGCGGTCGTAAAGCACCACTTCGGCGCCGAAAGCGCGGGTATTGGCGATCTTCAGCTTCGGCGCGTCGCTCGGCATGATGATGACGGCGGGCACGCCATGCAGCTTGGCGGCAAGGGCGACGCCCTGGGCATGGTTGCCGGAGGAGAAGGCGATGACGCCTCTTGCGCGCACGGCCGGATCGAGGCCGGAGACCGCGGACCAGCCGCCGCGGAACTTGAATGAGCCGGAATGTTGCAGACATTCCGCCTTCACGAACAAGCGCCGGCCGGCGATCTCGTTCAGGAAGGGAGAGGAGAGAAGCGGTGTGCGCCTTGCGTGACCGCGCAGGCGAGCGCGGGCGGCAACGATCATTTCAATGCTGGCCATTCGGGAATCGTCCTGCTTGCGGAATTCAATCATGCATAGGGCGGGGCAAGCTGTTTGTGAACGGCGACTTTGTCACCGTGACACGAATGGTGTTGCGCCCGTCGCGAGGGGTTAATAGCCGTTGGCAGAACCTTCCGCCGCACGGCTGTCCATGGCGCCATTATAGCGGGCGCCGCCGCCCTTTTCGATGGCGGCGAGGCTCTTGCCGCCAACGAGGATGCCGGCCGCCCGGCCCCAGGCCGGCGCGTCATTGCCGCCGTCGAAGCTGTAGCCCATGGCTGCGAGCGTCTTTTCCGTGTCCGGCGAAAGCGCGTAGGGCTCGAGATAGATCTTGTCGGGCTGCCATTGGTGGTGGAAACGCGGGGCATTGACCGCCTGGCTGATATCCATGCCGAAATCGACGACATTGAGGATCGCCTCCAGCGTGATGGTGATGATGCGCGAACCTCCGGGGCTGCCGATCACCATGAAGGGCTTGCCGTCGCGGGTGACGATCGTCGGGCTCATTGAGGAGAGCGGGGTCTTCTTCGGCGCGATGGCGTTCGCCTCACCCTGCACGAGGCCATAGAGGTTCGGCACGCCAGGCTTGGAGGTGAAATCGTCCATCTCGTTGTTGAGCAGCACGCCGGTGCCCGGCGCCACGACGGCCGCGCCGAAAGAGCCGTTCAGCGTATAGGTGACGGCAACGGCATTACCCTCGTCGTCGATGATCGAATAGTGCGTCGTCTCGGTGCTTTCCTTGCCGCCGAGCGGCTTCAGGTTTGCCGAGGTGCCGGCCTTGTAGGGGTCGATCTTCGCTGCGATCTCTTTGGCATAGGCCTTGTCGAGCAGTTTTTCGACCGGGTTCTTGACGAAATCGGGATCGCCGAGCGCAGCGTTGCGGTCGACATAGGCGTAGCGCATCGCCTCGACCATGACGTGGACCGTTTCGGCCGAGTTGTAGCCGAGATAGGAGAGCGGGTATCCCTCCAGAACATTGAGGATCTCGCAGATGATGACGCCTCCGGAGGAGGGTGGCGGCGACGAGATGATGTCGTAGCCGCGGTAATTGCACTCGATCGGCTTCAGTTCGCGCACCGCATATTGCTCGAAGTCCTCCTTGGCGAGGATGCCGCCCTTGGCCTGGCTGGCCTTGACGATCGCCTCGGCGGGCGCGGCCTTGTAGAAGGCGTCGGGGCCTTTTTCGGAGATGGCTGAAAGCACCGCGGCAAGATCCGGCTGCTCAAGTTTCTCGCCGGATAGATAGGGTTTGCCATCCGGCTTCAGAAAGATCTTTGCCGCTTCTTCATCCCTAGCGAGACGCTTGGCGCTCTCGGCGAAACTGGCGGCGTCGCCCTGTTCCAGCGTGAAGCCCTCCTTGGCGAAGTGGAGCGCCGGTGCGATCAGGTCCTGACGGGATTTGGTGCCATATTTTTCGCGCGCAGTCTCAAAGCCCATGACGGAGCCCGGCACACCGACGGCGAGATAACCGTCGAGGCTGGCGCGCGGCACGATATCGCCCTTGGCATCGAGATACATGGTTTTCGTCGCGGCGAGCGGCGCGCGTTCGCGGAAATCGAAAAAGGTCTTCGTGCCGTCTTTCAGGCGGATGGTCATGAAACCGCCGCCGCCGAGATTGCCGGCCGTGGGATAGACGACAGCCAGGGCATAACCGACGGCAACCGCTGCATCGACGGCATTGCCACCGCTTTTCAACACCTCGACGCCGACATCAGTTGCCAGGTGCTGGGCGGTGACGACCATGCCGTGCTCGGCTTCGACCGGCGCCGGCGAGGCGGCGAAGGCCGAAGTCAGGCTCAGCGACAATGCCGATATGACGGAGATCGTCCCGATATGCAGGCGGCCCATGATTTCCCCTCCTATGGACAATGATGGAAAACATATGGGGCCGCGTCAGCCCGAGGCAATGCAAAGGATTCGCTTTTATGCCAGGAGCTCGGCGAGTTTCCTGTTGGTGTCGTCGTCATCGAGCGGCGTATAGACGATGAGCTTCATGTCAGGCCGGTTCGTCAGGGTCAGGCCGGTATGCTCGAAGGACATGCGGCCTGTTGCAGGATGATCGATGCGTTTGATGCCGGAGAGCGGGCTGATGACCTCGTGGTGCTGCCACCAATCCCGAAACTCGTCGCTTACCTTTTTCAGCAGTGCAATCAGCCGCTCGAAATCCGGATCGCCGGCATAACGCGCACTGTCGGCGCGGAACATCGCCAGCGACACGCGGGCAACCGATTCCCAATCGACGAGCAGCTTGCGATGCGCCGGATCCGCAAAGAGGCGATGCATGACGTTGCGCTCGTCGCGGTCGAGCGTGTCGTAACCACCGAAAAGCACCTCGGCAGCACGATTCCAGGCGAGCACGTCCCACCGTCGGCCGAGCACATAGGCCGGCTGATGGGTGAGGTTGGCGAGCATGCGCTGCAGCGGCTCGTCGACGCATTCGGGCGTCGACGATATTGCCTGCGGTGCGTGGCGGTTGCTGAGAGTAAAGAGATGCTGCCGCTCGGCTTCGTCGAGGCGCAGTGCGTCGGCAAGGGCGTTGAGCACCTGTGCGGAGGGTCTTATGTCGCGGCCCTGCTCCAGCCATGTGTACCAAGTGGTGCCGACGCCAGCGAGCATGGCGAGTTCTTCGCGCCTCAGGCCCGGCGTGCGCCGCCGAAAACCTTCCGGCAGGCCGACCTCGGACGGCGACAGCCGTTCGCGACGGGAACGGAGGAAGGCCGCGAATTCGCGGCGGCGGGCTTCGAATGTATCGGCTCTCTGGTCCATGGTGCCGATCATATCAGTATCGATACCAGGATAAAACTGGAACTGTTTGCCGTTTTCAGGCCGCGCATGATGCGGATATCGCAGGTGGTCCAATCGCCTGCGGAGCGTTCAATTCAAGGAGCAGCATCATGTCTTTGCAGCATGCGGTCGTCATCGGTGGTTCTTCCGGCATCGGCTTTGCCACGGCAAAATTGCTATTGAAACAGGGGTATACGGTCACCATCGCCGGCCGCGACGGCGAAAAGCTCGCCGCGGCGAAGACTTCGCTCGACGGCGATGTGCGTAGCCTCGTGCTCGATGCGACGGAGCTTTCCACACTTGGGGCGGCTTTCGACGGGATCGGTGCATTTGCTCATCTCGTGCTGGCGATGGGTAGCGGCCATGGCGCCGGACCCTTCGCGACGCTCGACATGGTCGATCTGCTCGCTGGCTTCCAGACCAAGCTCATTCCGCATGCGGCAGCGGCACAGGCGGCACTGCCCTTCCTGCAGCCGGGCGGCGGCAGCATCACCTTTGTCTCGGCGGTCAGCGCGCAGGCCGCAATGCCCGGCACGGCGGGACTGGCCGCCGTCAATGCCGGTATAGAGGCTATGGTGCCGGTGCTTGCTGCGGAGCTGAAGCCGTTGCGCGTTAATGGCGTCTCACCCGGTGTCGTCGATACGCCCTGGTGGAGTTTCCTGCCACCGGAGCAGCGCGACAGCGTTTTTGCGGATTTCGCCAGCCGCACGCCGGTCGGCCGCGTCGGCAAACCGGAGGATATCGCGGAGGCGATAGCCTTCTTGATCGGAAACAGCTTCATGACCGGCCATGTCCTCACTTGCGATGGCGGTGTGCGTCTCGGCGCTTGAGGTAGGTTTCCGGCGGGCTGCCGATCATTTTGTCGGCGAAAAATTCCAGACCGTGGAGGTCAGGCGCCGTGCAATGCGCCCGGCGCCAGCGACGGTGCGGTTGCGACCGTCCGATCGCGCGAAGCGGCGGCGAGCCTCTCCTCGGCCCGGCGAGCTGCCGCCTGCAGGTCGCGGGGCCTGCCTGATATCTTCTCCATCGCGGCGATGGCGACATCGGTTGCGAGATAATCCGGTTTATGGCCGACGCCGCGAACGGTGATGAGTTCGGAGCCTGCTATATCGCGGGCGAGGCCGCGCGAATGCAGGTGTTCCCAGACGATCTCGTCGCTGTCGCCTGTGATGATGACGGTCGGCGCGGTGATCTGCGAATAAAGCGGCGACTGTTCCTTCACATAGGCGAGCAGCCTTTTGAAATCGGCTGCATTGTTGTGGAAAGCGTTGGGTCGCAGCACCAATGACGGACCGGTTCTTTCGATGTAGTCGGCCGGGCGTGGATTGGGGCGGAAGACGTTCAGGGTGCCGCGCTCCAGCCGGCGCAGCCCGAGCGGCACGACGACCGCATGGTTGAAGAGCCAGCCGATAACAGGCGTCGTCGCCACATGATAATACCAGTCGATGCCGCCCGGCCATGGATGGGTGGCGGGTGCGAGGAAGAGCAGGCCGGCGGTCTTATCAGGATGGCGAAGGCCGAAGGCGGCGGTGATCGCGCCGCCGAAGGAATGGCCGACGATAACAGCCTTCTCGATGCCGCGCTTCTCCATCAATCGGGCGATCGCATCGGCCTGGCCGGAGGGGACAGCGTTTTCAGGGCCGCCGCGTTCGGAATAACCGTGGCCGGGGCGATCGACGAACAGCATTTCGGCTCGGCCTTCGAGCGCTGCGCGGAAAGCGAGGAGCTGATCGAGCAGATTGCCGCTGGCGCCGTGAATGAAGACGAGTGCCGGCAGATCCGCATTTTCGGGGCGGGGGACATGGACGGCGTTCATGCGGTAGCCGCCGACATCCGTCAGCTCGCCAATATTCGGAAAGGCCTGTTCGAATTGCCGCGCCTTATAGGAAGAATAGCCGATGGCGGCGGCGAGCGGGGCGAGAAGAGCGGAAACTTCTGCAAACATGATTTTAACGGGCGATAATTGCGGCGGTTCCTGTGGGGCGCGGACGAAGCGTTGCATCGTTGCCCCAACATTCTAAAATTGCGCGGACAGGCCGCTCGTCAAGATCGGCGAACCGGAATCAGGTGCGGTTGCCCGCGAGTTTTTCCGACAGCGTGTTGACCTGTTCCTGCGCCGTGCGTTCGGCCGGATAGATGGTGAGGAACTGCTCCCAGGCCTTCAAGGCCAGCTGATCATTGCCGGCATTGCTGAGGATCGCCGCCATGCCGGAGAGCGCGCCGAAATGGCGTGGCTCAAGATCCAGCACGTGTTCGATGTCGGACATCGACTTGCGATAGTTGCCCATGATGAAATTCAGCGTGGCGCGGCGGTTCCAGCTCTCGGCGTAATCCGGCTTCAGCGTGATCGCCTCGTCGAGGAAGTCGAGCGCGGCGGGATTGCGCTTTTCCTCGATCGCCTTGTCGGCCCACTGCATCAGCAGATTGATGGTGGCGCTGCCGGAATCGTTCCATTCCAGACGGATTTCGTTGGCGATGCCGCTGGCCTTTTCGGGATCGCGCTCGCGCTTCAGTTGGCTGAAGAGATGGTCGAGGCGCTGTTTCGGCGAAGTGTCGACATTCGTCTGCTCGACAATGACGTCCTTTTCCGCGGCAGCGGCCGGAAAAGCGGAGGTGAGCAGGATCAGAGCGAGCGGCAGTACCGCTGACGTCAAAGCAAAAAAGCGCATGGCGGACATATTAGCCCGCCAGTGCCGAAGATCAAACGAATTTGACGTGATCACCGTAGCGACCCACCGGATATGGTTGCAGGCGCAGCTTGCGCCGCAAGGCGATCCGGACGCGCGAAATCAGCCCTGACGAGCCTTGTAGCGCGGGTTCAGCTTGTTGATGATGTAGATGCGGCCCTTGCGGCGAACCAGACGGTTGTCACGGTGACGAGCCTTGAGCGACTTGAGCGAATTCTTGATCTTCATTTTTCTGATCCGCGATCTCTGTGGGGGAATTCACATTCGCCCGTATCTTTAACAATCAAAAGCGCGCCGTCGGGGCGCGCTCTTTAGGTGGGGGAGCAGATACCCCGTCACCTCCACCATGTCAACCACATGAAGGTGTTTTTCCCGGGGCTTGCCCGCGTTTTCTCAAGGTGAAATCGGCGATTTCGGCGTCAACGTGGTGACATGGCCCATCTTGCGGCCGGGCCGCCATTCGCTCTTGCCGTAGAGATGAACCAGCGTATCGGCGCGTCGCAGCCAGTCGGGAACGGCAAGGATGTCGTCGCCGATCAGGTTCTGCATGACGCAGTCGGAGTGGCGCTCGGCATTGCCGAGCGGCAGGCCGGCGACGGCCCGGATATGTTGTTCGAACTGGCTGACGACGCAGGCGGCTTCCGTCCAGTGGCCGGAATTGTGCACGCGCGGAGCCATCTCGTTGGCGATGAGGCTGCCGTCAGCAAGCACGAAGAATTCGATGCCGATGACGCCGACATAGTTCAACGCGGCAAGGATCTTTTCGGCCGATCGGCGCGCGGCGTCTGCCGTCGCTGCGGGGATCGCGGCCGGAACCGTCGAGGTGTGGAGGATGCCGTCGCGATGGACATTCTCGGCAGGATCGAAGCAGACGACCGCGCCGTCGGTGGCGCGCGCGGCGATGATCGAGATCTCGCGTTCGAAGGCGATGAAGCTTTCGAGGATGAGCGGCACGGCGCTGAGCGCGGCATAGGCACCGTCAGGGCTGTCGGCTGCAGATCGGAAAACCTTCTGTCCCTTGCCGTCATAGCCGAGACGGCGGGTCTTCAGCACGCCCTGCCCACCGAAATCCTGAAGTGCCGCTTCGAGATCAGCCTGGCTGTCGATCGCATGGAATCGGGCTGTTGATATGCCGCAGCCATTGAGGAAGCGTTTTTCGACGAGCCGGTCTTGGGCGGCCTCCAGCGCCTTCGCAGGCGGATAGACGGGGACGCGCTCGGCGAGCGTCTCAGCGGCTGCGACGGGCACATTCTCGAATTCGTAGGTGACGAGATCGCAGGCGGCCGCGAGTTCGGCAAGCGCTGCCGGATCGTCATAGGCGGCGACGATCTGCCGGTTGGCGAGCTGGGCGGCGGGGCAGTCGGCCTGCGGCTCGAGGATGATCGTGCGGAAATTCAATCTGGCGGCGGCAATGGCCAGCATGCGGCCGAGCTGGCCGCCGCCGATAATGCCGATCGTTCCTGCGCTCATAGGTCGTCCATGGGGTATTCGGCGACGGCCGCACTCTGGCGTTCGCGCCATTCGTCGAGCCGGTCGGCGATCTCCTCGTCGGAGAGGGCAAGCACGGCGGCGGCGAGAAGGGCGGCGTTGACCGCGCCCGCCTTGCCGATGGCGAGCGTTCCCACAGGAATGCCGGCCGGCATCTGCACGATGGAAAGCAGGCTGTCCTGGCCGGACAGGGCTTTCGACTGGACCGGCACGCCGAACACGGGCAGCGGTGTCAGCGCGGCGGTCATTCCAGGCAGGTGGGCCGCGCCGCCTGCGCCGGCGATGATGACCTTGAAGCCTTCCGCGCGTGCGCCCTTGGCGAAATTGACCAGCCGGTCGACTGTGCGGTGCGCCGAAATGATGCGCGCGTCATAGGGAATTTCCAGCGCCTCCAGCGTGTCGGCGGCGTTTTTCATGGTCTCCCAGTCGGACTGGCTGCCCATGATGATGGCGACGGGTGGTCTGTCTGTCATCGTTGCTGCTGTCCCTTTCAGGCGATGATGTCAGGGATGATCTGATCTTCCAGCTTGGTGAGCTTGTCCTTGATGACGAGCTTCTTCTTCTTCATGCGCTGGATCCGTAGAGCGTCGCATCCCATCTGGATCATGGCATTGATCGCGGCGTCGAAATCCTCATGCTCCTGGCGCAGACGCGCCACCATGAGCCTGACATCCGCCTGTTCCTGATCGGCCATATGCATTCCCCGTTATCGTCCTCGGATCTTGTCCGATCTGCCGATGATTTCCGCAAGCTCCTATCACCAAATACAGGTAACGGCTAGTTAGTCTTGATCATGAATTTGCCATCTAGTCTTCATCTTTTGGCCTTCGACAAGCCTTCAAAAATGTGTCACAGTCCGCCGGTTGACACCTTGTTCCCCGACGACGATGGCCGGGGAAGGGTAAGAGGAAGGAAGGGTCAAATGACAGTTCAAGCTCATCTTGAATCACTCCAGAAAAAGCATGTAGCACTCGAGGAGGAGTTGCACGCGCTCAGAACAGCTCCCTCAATCTCCGATACTGAAATTGCCGAATGCAAGCGCCGCAAGTTGCGCATCAAGGACGAGATCCAGCGTCTCAAGTCATCCGTCCACTGATCTTCCCAAGGGTCGCCGGCCGATCATCTTGCGTTAGAAGAGGTAAATCCATCCATTCCGCCAAGAATTAGCAAGAACCGGTGATACCAGATCTGCGCCAGTCCGATGCACGCGGCATCGCGGCTGGCGTTTTTGCAGCATCACTCTTCAAATGGGTTCATATGATCCGCATCGCTTCCCGCTGTGGAAACCTGTATCAAGCCCAGAACTGATCCAGCCATAGGTTGAGCTTGTCGAAGCCGCGGTTGTTGACCGTGTAGATGCGCCTCGTGCCTTCCGAGGTCACTGAGACGAGGTTGCTGTCGAGCAGCGCCTTCAGGTGTTGCGACACAGCCGGACGGCTGATCGGCAGGCCTTCGGCGAGTTCGTTGACAGTCCTTGGAGCGCGACGCAATTCCTCCAGCAGAAACCGCCGGTTCGGGTCGGAAATCGCAGAGAAGGGGTCCGTGGTCGACATGGCGGGAACGCTACGTCAAACCGGCCGTTCCAGCAAGGAAATTGTGCATTGCAGCGAATTGCTGCAATGTCCTTTGCGCGCCTGAAAAGACGCGGCGCTGCAGGGTTTCTACCAGCCAAGGCCTTCGCGCACGATCAGGAACGCGGCGATCAGGGCCATCGCATACATGAAGGGATAGAATATTTCCGGCTTCATGCGGTGCACGCACCAGGCGCCGGCGATGGTCGCGAGCGGGGCAAAGGGCAGCAGCGTCGCCGATGTCGCAAGATTCTGCGTGTCGAGCTGGCCAAGGGCAAAATATGGGATCAGCTTGATGGCGTTGAGGATCGCGAAGAAGCGCACGCTGGTGCCGGTGTATTCGCGCGGCTGCAGTTTGAGCGGCAGGGCATAGATCTGGAACGGGGCGCCGCCGGCATGGGCGACGAAGCTGCCGTAGCCTGAGAACGTGCCCCAGAGGCTGGCGGCCACCGGCCGCTGGCCGCGCGGCCGGATTACCTTTCCCGCGCCGGGACCGAAATTGTTCCAGAAATAGCGCAGGCAGAAGAGGATGGTCACCGCGCCGATGACGATGCGCAGCATATTGCCCGGAGCGAGCGCCGAGGTCGCCCAGCCGAGCCCGATGCCGAAGATCGCGCCCGGCAGCATGATCTTCAGCGTCGCCCAGTCGCCATGCTTGCGCCAGATGACGAGCGAGATCATGTCCATGAAAACCAGGATCGGCAACAGGATAGCCGCCGCTTCGACCGGCGAGACGACAAGGGCGAGGAAGGGCAGGCCGATCAGCGACAAAGCGTCGCCCATGCCGCCTTTCGCAAGGCCCACCAGCAGAACGGCAGGCACGGCAGCGTAATAGAATGATAAGTCCTGCGGCATGCTTTCGACGTCCTCCTCTTGCAAGCCTCCTCTAACGGAACTACTCACACAAAACGAGTGCGGATCCGCCATTTCGCCGGGGAATTCGCAGGAAACGGAAAGACCCCATGACCGAACCGGAAAACCGCTGCCGCCTTGTGCTCATCGTACCCGATATCGCCGATGCCGATGAGCGGGCAAAGATCGTCGCCGACGCACTGAAGGGCGGCGACGTCGCCTCCGTGATCGTGCCGCAATACGGGCTCGACGACGGCGCCTTCCAGAAACATGCCGAGAAGCTGGTGCCGCTGATCCAGGATGCCGGAGCGGCGGCACTGATTGCCGGCGACAGCCGAGTAGCGGGCCGGGCGAAGGCCGATGGCCTGCACCTTTCCGGCAATGCGGAGGCGCTTTCGGAAGCGATCGAGAAACACGCGCCGAAGCTGATCGTCGGCGGCGGCAACGCCGCTGACCGGCATCATGCGCTGGAGATCGGCGAAGCCCGGCCGGACTATATCTTCTTCGGCAAGCTCGACGGCGATATCAAGCCGGAGGCTCATCCGAAGAACCTTGCGCTCGGCGAATGGTGGGCCTCGATGATCGAGATCCCGTGCATTGTCATGGGCGGCACCGATCCGTCGTCGGCGCTTGCCGTCGCGGAGACCGGGGCGGAGTTCGTGGCGCTGCGGCTGGCAGTCTTCGGCGAGCCCGGCCGGGCGCCCGCCGTCGTTGCCGAAATCAACGCGATGCTTGACGAAAAAGCGCCACGGTTTGAGGATTGAAATCGCGCTCATGCCGATCCCGCCCGCCCGTCTTTTGAAATATTTCCTCGCCAGCATGGCGGTCCTGACTGTGGCCGGTCCGGAGACCGTCCTGGCACAGGCGCCCGACAGCGTCATCAGCCAGCCGGGTACGGCGCCGGCTTCCACCTTCCGGACCGACCGGCCGACCGGTCCGGGTGTTAAACCCTCCGACGGTGTCGGCGTGTTCGACCGCATGGGAGCGAAGCTACCGGATCTGCCGCCGGAGAAGGATTACAAGGGGCCGATCGACGAAGCTTACGGCGCCTACCAGCGCGGCTATTATCTGACCGCCATGGACAAGGCGCTGCCGCGCGCCCAGCTCGGCGATCCCGCAGCGCAGACGCTGATCGGCGAAATCCTATCGCAGGGACTGGGGGTCAAGAAGGACGTGAAGAACGCCGCCTTCTGGTACGGCAAGGCTGCCGATGGCGGCGATGCGGCGGCAATGTTCAAATATGCGCTGATGCTGATGGAGGGCGAGGGCGTCCAGCGTGACAAGGTCAAGGCCGACGACTACATGCGCAAGGCGGCCGAAGCCGGCAATTCGTCGGCGGAATTCAACTGGGCGCAGATTCTCGTTGCCGACAATCCCGGCGAGAAGGGCCTGAAGCTTGCGCTGCCCTTCTACGAGAAATCGGCCGAGCAGGGTGTTGCCGACTCGCAGTATGCCGTGGCGCAGATCTATGCGTCACTGAAGGACCTGCCGGAGGAAAAGAAGCAGCTTGCCCGCGAGTGGATGGTGCGCGCCGCGCGCGCCGGTTTCGATACCGCCCAGCTCGATCTCGGCATCTGGCTCGTCAACGGCGTCGGCGGGCCGAAGGATTACGTCAAGGGTTTCGAGTGGCTGAAACTTGCCGCCAACGGCGGCAATGTCGTCGCGCAGAACAAGCTCGCCCATCTCTACATCAATGCCATCGGCACGCCGCCGAACCCGATCGAGGCGGCGAAATGGTATGTGCTGTCGCGCCGTGCCGGGCTTGCCGATCCGTCGCTCGAGGATTTCTATCTCGGCATCGAAGACAATCAGCAGAAGGCTGCGATCGACGCCGCCAACAAGTTCCGGCGGCGATAGGCCGTGGCTCGCCTACGGGCTTGAGGCTGCCCGACGCTCGCGCCGCCGCGGATCAGAAAAGCGCGTCGGCGAAAAGATCCTCGTCGTTTTCGGCTTTCGGCGTTTCGGCGGGAGGAGCTGTGCTCCCCTCGCTCGCCGGGATGATATCGCGATGGGTATTGCGCTCCTGGACCATCGTGTAGAGTTTGAAGATCTTGCGGTCGAGCGGTGCGATCGTCTCCGTGAGATCGGAGATGTCGGCAACCTCGGCCCCGGCAACGCCGTCGAGCACATCGGCGCAGCGGGCGAGCACGTCGCCGAGATCATGCTGGAAATCGAGTTTGCCGATCAACAGGTTGATCTTGGTGGCGACCTCGCGGCCATTTTCGGCAAGCACCTTGAGTTCGTTTTCCATCACGTTGGCGGCTAAGCGAATGTTGCCGACGGCCGATGTCAGGCTCTCTCCCAGGCCGCCAGCTCCGGCATCGGTTGCCGGGGCGACACGGCCGGCTGCGGCTTCGAGCGTAGGCAGGCCGTTGACGATCGCGTCGGCGGAATCGTCGAGCTTGCCGGCGAAGATGCGCAACTCGGCGGTGACGACGTTGATCGACTTGCCTTCCTCGCCCAAACGGCTGCAGCGCAGGTTGGTATTCAAGGCCATGTAATGGATGTCGGTCTTGACGGCGCGGATGTTGCCGATCGCCTCGAAGAGCTTGGCGGCCGTGCCGATCGTCGACTGGCTCACCTGGTCGGCCTGTCGGCTTGCCGTATCGACTTGCTTGACGATTTCGTGGGCGGCCGAAACGCTGGATTCCAGCGCGCGCATGAAGTTGCCGCCGGTCTCGCCGTTCTCGCCGCTCATCTGATCGCGCAGCTTGAGGATCTCTCTCGTGTCGTGGTCGAAACTTGCGATCGTCTTGACGACGCTCTCCGAATCCCGCTGGAAATCGGCGCACATCTCGCTCATCTGCGCCGCGGTCAGATGATGAATGACGTTCTGGAGGCGCTGGCGCGCGCCCGCGTCGAGCCGGGCGCCATCCTCGCCCGCAAGGAAATCTTCGAGCAACGAAAAGGTCGCCTGCACATGCTCGATGCGCTGGCGGGTGATATCGCCGATCTGCAGGGCGGACAATGTCGAGGCGACCTTGCCCTGGACGCCGCGGGCAATCGCACCGACCTCGCGGGCGATGACGCCCAGATCCTTGCGGTGCCCGGCGATCTTTGCGGCATCATCGCGGAGCGCTGCCGCAACGGCCGGAACGGTATCGGCATATCCCCTGGAGACGCTGGCGCCGAGGGAAGCCGCAAGTTTGACCTCCTTTTCGAGGCTGTCGAGATGGGCGGCGAAACGGTTGACTTCATCCGTGCCGGAATAGATGCGCTCCAGGATCTCCTGGGCGAAGCCGGCGAATTCGGCTAGCCCGGCGCCGGTGATCTTCACGGTCACGGCGAAGGTTCTGAGATAGCGCATCGTCTCCTGCATGTCGGCGACATGCTTGCGCAGTTCCCTGCCGGTATGCGCCAGCGAGACCAGCGCCTGCTGACGGTTTTCCTCGGTGACCGGCAGCGCCGTCAGGCTCTCGACCGTGGCGTGGAGATCGGCGCTGGTGTCACTCGACTCCTTGTTGTCGAGCGCCTTGGTCACGCTTTCGAGCGAGTTCAGCAGCCGGTTGAGGACATCCATCACCGAGAGCAGCACCGTTCCGCCTTCGAGGAACCGTTCCTCGACCTGGCTGCGGGCAGATTCCAGGGTCTGACTGATGTCCCGCCCTGACGTGTAGGTTGCAGCGTGCGGTGATACCCGAGCGTGTGCCAATTTTATACCTTTTCTTCAAACGCAGGCAATTTGACTCTATTTTTACGGGCAGGATGGAAACGACCGGTAAACGCGCCAGACTCGCCTACGTTGTGATTAACGAAAGATGTGGAGGCGGTGCCGGCAGAAGCTGCATAGCTGGCGATTATTATACAACATACTGTTTTCTCTCGATTTATCTTCAAATTCTGAGAGGGAAATACAACTTTTCCTGGATGAGAAATGGGAGTCGCGGGATTGGCTGTGCAGCAGCTTTCTACAACCGCTGTTTACCCGCCATTAACGCTGTCGTGAGAGTCCTTTAAGGGTCATCAAGTATTTCTCTGGCCCAGGAGGCTGCATTGGATACTCCGAAACAATATTGCGAATCTATAAATTTGCCTGATGCGCTGAGTATTCGCCATGCATCCGAATTGTATTCCAAGCTTACTGATGAATTTCAGAGCCGTGATACAATCATCATCAGCATTCCTGAAGGCGCAGAAGCGGATCTGAGTTTCGTTCAACTCATCGAATCCTCGCGCCGTCAAGCAAAAGCCAAGGGAAAGACGTTCAAGCTTTCTTCGCCAGCCTACGGCTCGGTCCTGAAGGTACTTGAACGCGCAGGTTTCATTGAATCATTTGATCAAGAAGACGCCAAGTTCTGGTTGCATAAAGAGGTGACGTTATGACTGCAAATATCCTGACCGTTGACGATTCCGCCAGCATTCGCCTGACCACCAAGGTCACGCTGACCAATGCCGGCTACAGTGTGACCGAGGCGGTCAACGGGGCAGAGGGCCTCGCGGCAGCCAAGGGCAGCAGCTTCGATCTGATCGTGACCGATCTCAACATGCCTGTCATGGATGGGCTGACGATGATCGAGGAGCTGCGCAAGATGCCGGCGCAGGCGGGCGTCCCGATCATCTTCCTGACGACGGAATCGGACGCCGATCTCAAGGCCCGCGCCAAGGCCGCCGGCGCGACGGGATGGCTGACCAAGCCGTTCGACCCCGAGAATCTCGTGAAGATCGTCAAGAAGGTCTTAGGAAGATGAACACGCTGGATCCCGTTGCCGTATTCCGCATGGAAGCTGCCGAATGCCTCGAAGCGATCGAGGCCGGTCTTCTCGACCTGACGCACCAGCTCGACAACAAGGATCTCGTTGACGCCGTGTTCCGCGGGCTCCACACGCTCAAGGGTTCGGGCGCGATGTTCGGTTTCGAGGCGCTCGCCGCCTTCACCCATCATTGTGAAACCGCCTTCGACCGCGTCCGCAGGGGCGAGGTCGCGGCGACCAGCGAACTCGTCGCCGCCGTCCTCGCGGCCCAGGACCATATGCGTGCCCTCGTCGACCAGCCGGACGCCGATCACGGCGACACCGGGCACAAGCTTCTGGCGCAGCTGCAGGCTGCCGTCGGCAGCAAGTCGCCTGCCCCAGCGGCGGTCGCTGTTTCCGCACCCGCCGTCGTGCGCGAAGCTCCGGCGAAAAAGAAGAACAGCTGGCGCATCCGCTTCAGCCTGCCGGCCAATTCGATGGCGAACGGCACCAATCCGCTCGGCCTGCTGGACGAGTTGCGCGATCTCGGCGAATGCACCGTGCGCGCCAACACATCGGCCATTCCGTCTCTCGACGAGCTCGCTCCGACGGAATTGTACATCTCCTGGGATGTGACGTTGACCAGCGAGCAGGACCGCTCGGCGATCGACGATGTCTTCATCTTCGTGCTCGACGACATGGAACTCAGCGTCGAGGAGATCGATGCGGCGACCGCGGCTCCCGTCGAGGTAAAGCCGGTACCTGCCTCTGCCGCAGCGGCATCGCCTGTAGTTGTTCCGCCGGCTGCCGTGCCGGAGTTCCGCCCTGTCGAGGCAGTTCCGGCCAAACGCGAGGCGCCCGCCGCAGCCAGCCAGGCGAAGGCGGCCGAGAATGTGCGTGTTCCGGCCGAACGCCTGGACGAACTGATGGACCGCGTCGGTGAGCTCGTCATTGCGCAATCGCGCCTCAGCCAGCTCGCCAGCGCCAGCACCGATATCGCGCTGCGCTCCGTCTCGGAAGAAATCGAACGCCTCTCCGGCGAACTCCGCGACACGATGATGGTGCTGCGCATGGTGCCGGTCGCAACTCTCTTCTCCCGCTTCCGCCGTCTTGTCCATGATCTCGCCCGCGAGACCGGCAAGGTGATCGAGCTGGTGACCGAGGGAGAGAGCACCGAAGTCGACAAGACAGTCATCGAGCGCCTGGCCGATCCGCTGGTGCATCTGGTGCGCAACTCGATCGACCACGGCTTGGAAACACCTGCCGACCGCCTTGCCGCCGGCAAGACCGAAGCCGGCACAGTGACGCTTTCGGCTCGCCAGGCCGGCGGCGAGGTGATCATCTCGATCAAGGACGACGGCCGCGGCATCAATCGTGAACGGGTTCGCGCCAAGGCGGAATCCTCCGGCCTCATCCATCCCGGCCAGCCGCTTTCCGACTCCGAGCTCTTGCAGCTGATCTTCGCGCCCGGCTTTTCGACGGCGGCGGCGATCACCAATCTGTCCGGCCGCGGCGTCGGCATGGACGTCGTCAAGAAGACGGTCGAAGCGCTCCGTGGCGCAATCGATATCGTCAGCGTGCCCGGACAGGGTTCGGAAGTATCGCTGCGCATCCCGCTGACGCTTGCCATCATCGACGGCCTGCTGGTGCGCGTCGGCTCCGGCCGCTACGTCATTCCGCTCTCGGCGGTCGAGGAATGCCTCGAACTATCGCTCGAGGAAGATCTCCGCTCGCGCGGCCGCAGCTTCATCTCGCTGCGCGACAGCCTGGTGCCGTTCCTGCGCCTGCGCGATCTTTTCCGCACCGGCACGAAACCCGACGTGCACCAGAAGGTCGTGGTGATCTCGACCGGCACGGAGCGGGTCGGCCTCGTCGTCGACCAGATCATCGGCGACCACCAGACGGTCATCAAGTCGATGTCGAAACTCCACAACGATGTGGCGACCTTCTCGGGTGCGACCATTCTCGGCGACGGTAGCGTCGCTCTCATTCTCGACGTCGGGCACCTGGTTGCCGCGGGTCAGCAACAGGAGGCGCAATTGCGGGTAGCAGGATGAGTGCAACAGCAGCAACCGTCGAACGGTTCGACAATCACTGGAGCTATGCCGAGGAAGTCGAAGTGCTGACCTTCGATCTCAACGGTGAAACCTTCGCGCTGGAAGCGGTCATCGTCCAGGAAATCCTGGACCTGCTTCCGGAGACCGCGGTGCCGGGCAGCCAGCCCTTCGTCGCAAGCGTCATCAATTTTCGCGGCAAGGTCATTCCGCTCGCCGACCTGCGTCTCGCCTTCGGGATGGAGGCGGCGGAGGCCACGATCGACAGCCGCTTCATCGTCATCGAGATCGACCTACAGGGCGAACAGACGCTCGTCGGTCTGCGCACCGACAAGGTGAACGAGGTGACGACGCTCGCCAAGACCGCAAGCGAGGCACCGCCCAGCGTCGGCATGCGCTGGCGCGCCGACTACATCAACTGCCTGGTGAAGAGGGGCGGAGAGTTCATCATTCTCCCGAATCTGCAGGCGATCTTTTCATCGCGACATGATGCGGCGGGCGCCGTCAATTGACGCCGGATGAATTCAAATTGGGGTTAGACCGATGCGATTGACAATCAAGACGAAATTGGTGACCGCGTTCACCTTCACTATTCTGATGCTCGTGGGCACCGCCGCTTACGGCATCCTCAGCCTTGGATCGCTGAACGACACGATCGACAGGCTCCTTTCCGGCCCGGCAGCTCGTCTCGATTTGGCTCAGCAGATCAACATCGCCCAGCTGGAAGCGATCCGCCAGCAGAAGAACCTGCTCACGGCGCGTAACGCCGATGATATGGCCGGCGCGATCGAGAAGGGCAATCTGGCCCGCAAGGAATTCGACGACGCCTTCAATCAGGTACAGGCGCTTGCGACCGAAGAGGGCAAGGCGCGCTGGGCGCGTATCGCCGAACTTTCCAAGACCTTCGTTGCCGCCGACGATCAGATCCGCGCCTATGTGAAGGCCGGCAATACCGATGGTGCAAACGATATCTCCATCACGACGGCGCGCGCTGCCGCCAATAGTATCGACTCGACGCTCTCCGAAATCCTGGCGCTCGAAAAGCAGCGCATGAAGACTGCTGATGATGGCGCCCAAACACAGTACGAGACGACGCGCACGATGATGGTTGCCGTCGCCGCCGTCGCCCTGGTGATCGCTGCCCTCACGGCTTTCTGGATCGCCGGCACGATCAGCAAGGGTCTCAATCGGGCCAACACCGTGGTTCGCGAAGTGTCTGAAGGCGATCTGACGAAGATGGCCGAGATCACCGGCCATGACGAAATCGGCGAACTTCTGGGGAACGTCAACATTATGATCGAGCGCCTGCGCGGCGTCGTCGCCGACGCGCTGTCGGCCGCCGAAAACGTCTCTTCCGGCAGCCAGCAGCTTTCGGCGAGTTCCGAGCAGGTGTCGCAGGGCGCCACGGAGCAGGCCGCTTCCGCCGAAGAGGCCTCCGCCTCGATGGAAGAGATGGCAGCCAACATCAAGCAGAATGCCGACAATGCCGCCCAGACGGAGAAGATCGCCCGCCAGTCGGCCAAGGATGCGGAAGCCAGCGGCGAAGCGGTGACGCGTGCCGTCGACGCCATGCGCACGATCGCCCAGAAGATCAGCATTGTGCAGGAAATCGCCCGCCAGACCGATCTGCTGGCTCTTAACGCTGCCGTCGAAGCGGCACGCGCCGGCGAGCACGGCAAGGGTTTTGCGGTCGTCGCATCGGAAGTGCGCAAGCTTGCCGAGCGCAGCCAGTCTGCCGCTGCCGAAATCAGCGCCATGTCGAGCGATACGGTCAAGGCTGCTGCCGATGCGGGCGACATGCTCGGGCGCCTGGTGCCCGATATCCGCAAGACGGCGGAACTGGTCTCCGAGATCAGCGCCGCCTGCCGCGAGCAGGATATCGGCGCCTCGCAGATCAACGAGGCGATCCAGCAGCTCGACAAGGTAACGCAACAGAATGCCGGCGCTTCCGAGCAGATGTCGGCCACCTCCGAAGAACTTGCCTCGCAGGCGGAAGAGCTGCAGACCTCGATCGCCTTCTTCAAGGTCGATACGGCAGGCAGCATACGGACCGTCGCCCAGAAGACGCAGCCGAAAGGTGCGTCCAAAGTGAAGGCCCCGGCTGTTGTTCGCAAATCCGCTCCGCCGGCCCACGGACAGGGTCGGGGCCAGACGGTTTCGGCTCAGCAGCAGCGTCTCAAGGGCTTTGCTCTCGACATGTCGATGGGCGGTCCTGATGCCGGCGACGACGACTTCAGGGAGAGCGCCTAAGCGCTCCCCCGGCGGGGCGTCCGAGCGCCTTTGCCCTCATGCGATCCCTCGGGCTGCTTCGGCGGCCCGAGGCTGAAATATCCCCAACGCGTGTAGGCGTTGGCGCTGCGACCGATAGATGTCCGGCTGCCGGGAAGTGAATGTAGTCGCTTTCCCCCCTTCAGACACATCACTTTGAAGTTCGACGCTCCGTGGACGGGACGTCTCGCAAGCTTCCGGGCGGCCGCCGATGCCGCGCACGGAAGTCCTCGAATTTCTATCCGTGGCATGTTTTCGCCCACGGAATTTATTGCTGCATGATGCCGCGCCCCCGGTCCAAATTGATTACCTCGCTCTCACAGAGGAATATTGAGATGCGTATTACGATTAAACTTAAACTCGCAGCCGCATTTGGCTTTGTCATATTGTTATTGGTGGGTAGCGCCGTCTACGGAATCCTCAGCCTGGGCTCATTGAACGACGCCGTCGGCAACCTTGTATCGGGGCCTGCAAAAAGGCTGGAACTGGCTCTCGAAGCCAAGGCTGCAGAGCTTAATGCCGTTCGCTGGCAGAAGAACGCCCTTCTGGAAATGAATCCCGAAGTGGTCACGAAGGACTACCAGAACTCGGCAAAAAGCATGGAAGACATGCTCGCCTTTGCGACGGGCGGCCAGCAGCTCGCAACCGCCGAAGGCAAGCCCACCTGGGACCGGCTGGTAGAGCTTTCCAAACGCTTCACTGAAGACTCAAACAAGGTCGCCTCCTTGCAGGAGAGCGGCGACAGGGCAGGTGCCGCCGCCCTTTCGTCGGGAGAGGTTCGCGCCCTGGTCATGGAACTGGAAGACGTTTTCGAGACGCTCGTCGCGCTTCAACAGAAGGCGATGACGCAAGCCGATAACGATAACGACGTCCTCTATAGTTCCACGAAGAACATGCTGATCGGCATCGCGATCGGCGCGTCCTTGATCGCTTTCGCCGCGGCGCTTTGGATCGCCCTCGGTGTCAGCAGCGGTCTGCGCAAGATCATGGACGTCGCCAGCGCCGTTGCCATCGGTGATCTGAACCAGAAGGTCGAGATCAGGAGCAACGACGAGATCAAGGATCTCGTGAACACGATCAACGTCATGACCGATAATCTCCGCACCACCGCGGAGATCGCAAACGAGATTTCGAATGGCGACCTCAGCGTCACGCCGAAGCCACTTTCCGACAAGGATACGCTCGGCATCGCCATGCTCGGCATGGTGAACAATCTGCGCGCCACCGCCAATGTCGCCAACCAGATCGCCGAAGGCGACCTTTCCGTCGAGGTCAAGCCGCTGTCGGCCAAGGATACGCTCGGCATCGCCATGCAGAGCATGGTTGCCAATCTTCGCGTCACGGCCGAGATCGCCACGCAGATCGCAAACGGCGATTTGATGGTGTCTCCCAAGCCGCTTTCGGCCAAGGACACGCTCGGCATTGCGCTTGCGCAGATGGTCGAGCGCCTGCGCGATGTCGTCGCTGATGCGATTGCCGCTGCCGAGAGCGTATCGGCCGGCAGCCAGGAATTGTCGGCGAGCTCGGAACAGGTCTCGCAGGGCGCCAGCGAACAGGCGGCTTCTGCCGAAGAGGCCTCCGCCTCGATGGAGCAGATGGCTTCCAACATCAAGCAGAATGCCGACAACGCCGCCCAGACCGAAAAGATCGCCCGTCAGTCCGCCAAGGATGCGGAGATGAGCGGAAGCGCCGTTGCCCGGGCCGTCGACGCGATGCGGACGATCGCCCAGAAGATCAGCATCGTTCAGGAAATCGCTCGCCAGACCGATTTGCTGGCTCTCAATGCCGCCGTCGAAGCCGCGCGTGCGGGTGAGCATGGCAAGGGTTTTGCGGTCGTCGCATCGGAAGTGCGCAAGCTCGCCGAACGCAGCCAGTCGGCCGCTGCCGAAATCGGGGCTATGTCGAGCGATACCGTGACGGCTGCCCAGGAAGCCGGCGACATGCTCGGCCGCCTGGTGCCCGACATCCGCAAGACGGCGGAACTGATTTCCGAGATCAGTGCCGCCTGCCGTGAGCAGGATATCGGGGCTGCCCAGATCAACGAGGCGATCCAGCAGCTCGACAAGGTGACGCAGCAGAATGCGGGAGCCTCCGAGCAGATGTCTGCGACTTCGGAAGAACTCGCCGCCCAAGCGGAAGAGCTGCAGGCCTCGCTCGCTTTCTTCAAGATCGAGATGGCAGACAACGGCAAGGCGGCGACGAGCGGTCGGCAGGGCCGCGGCGCGGCGGTCAAAATGACCACGCGAAGCCCGGCCGCGGCGCGTAAGCCCGCCGGCAAGGCGGCTGCCGCCAACAGCGTTGCCGGCCAGCAGGCTCGGGCGAAGGGGTTTGCTCTCGATATGTCGATGGGCGGTCCCGATACGTCGGATGACGAATTCCGGGAGAGCGCATAGCGCTTTCCCCGGTGCAGAACGGGGGGCTGTTACAGCGGCCTCTCGAATATGACCGACGCAAAGATGCGCCGGGGAATGCCGGCAGAATCGTGAACGCATGACGCGTCTTCACCACTGCGCAATTTGAAATTCGCAGGATATCCACAACAATTCTAAAGGGGTGTTAGAATGCGTTTCACGATCAAACTCAAACTGAGCCTGGTGTTCGGTTTCATCGTTCTCCTGACCTGCGCCATGGCAGGTCTTTCGATCTACAATCTCTCGTCGCTGAACAGCGACATCTCGATCATGGTCGCCGGTCCGGTCGCCAACCTGCGCGATTCCGGCGATCTTTCCGATGCCGTCATGCGTTCCATCCGCGCTGAAAAGGACGCGATCATCAACACGGATGCCAGCAAGATCGGCGGCTATGTCGATGAGATCTCGCAGCAGCGCGACCTCATCAAGACGCTCCATGGCCGCCTTTCCGCCTCCGACGATCCGGAGATCAAGACGGCGATGGCGCAGTTCGGCGATCTCTACGGCAAATGGACGGCGCTGCAGGATCATATTGCCGATCTCGCAACGCAGAACACGACGGAAACCAACGCGCAGGCCGGCGTCATCTCGATGGGCGACGGCCAGCAGGTGACGACCCAGCTTCTCGGCATCCTTGCCAAGCTCAACGACACCGTGACCGGCAACGTCGCCGAAACGGATGCCGCCACCAACGACCAGTATGCGCAGTCGCGCAATATGCTTGTCATGATGACGATCGGCCTGATCATCGTCTCGTCGGCGGCTGCCATCTGGATCCTGCTCAATATCTCCCGAGGCCTGAAGCGCGCCGTCAACCTTGCCGATGCCGTCAGCATCGGCGACCTCGAACAGAATATCGAGCACAAGAGCAACGACGAAATCCGTGATCTCGTCGTTTCGATGAGCCGGATGACCGCGAACCTGCGCAATACCGCGACGATTGCCAACCAGATCTCCAACGGCGACCTGATGGTCTCTCCGAAGCCGCTCTCGGAAAAGGATATGCTTGGCATTGCGCTCGAGCAGATGGTCGAGCGGTTGCGCGGCGTCGTCGCCGACGCGATCTCGGCTGCCGAAAATGTTTCGGCCGGCAGCCAGCAGCTTTCGGCAAGTTCTGAGCAGGTGTCGCAGGGCGCCACGGAGCAGGCGGCTTCCGCAGAAGAAGCCTCCGCCGCGATGGAAGAGATGGCAGCCAACATCAAGCAGAACGCCGACAATGCGGCCCAGACCGAGAAGATTGCGCGTCAGTCGGCCAAGGATGCGGAAGCCAGTGGGGACGCGGTGACACGCGCCGTGCAGGCAATGCGGACGATCGCCCAGAAGATCGGCATCGTTCAGGAAATCGCTCGCCAGACTGACCTTCTCGCCCTGAATGCCGCTGTCGAAGCCGCTCGTGCGGGTGAGCATGGCAAGGGTTTTGCGGTGGTCGCATCGGAAGTGCGCAAGCTTGCCGAACGCAGCCAGTCGGCGGCAGCCGAAATCAGCGCCATGTCGAGCGATACCGTGACCGCCGCCCAGGAAGCCGGCGACATGCTCGGCCGCCTGGTGCCCGATATCCGCAAGACGGCTGAACTGGTCTCCGAGATCAGCGCCGCCTGCCGCGAGCAGGATATCGGCGCCTCGCAGATCAACGAGGCGATCCAGCAGCTCGACAAGGTGACGCAACAGAACGCCGGCGCTTCCGAGCAGATGTCGGCAACCTCCGAGGAACTTGCCTCGCAGGCGGAAGAACTGCAGACGTCGATCGCCTTCTTCAAGGTCGATATGGCAGGCGGGCCTCGCGAGCGCGCGCCGGCAGCCAGGATGACGGTACGGAGCTCCGCTCCGGCCGCCGTCCGCAAGCCTGCAACCAAGAAACCGGCCGCCAACGCCGTCGCAGCTCAACAGGCGCGGGTGAAAGGTTTCGCTCTCGATCTCTCTATGGGCGGCCCGGATGACGGGGACGCCGAATTCAAGGAAAGTGCATGATCATGGCCACGACATCTCTGGAAGCACAATTCGTGACCTTCAGCCTGGGCGACGAAATTTTCGCCGTGCCGGTTGAGGTGGTGCGGGAAATCCTCGACTATGCGGAAGCTTTCAAGATTCCGAACGGTCCCGACTATCTGCTCGGCCTGCGCGACGTGCGCGGGCAGGGCGTGCCGACGATCGATCTTCGATTGAAGCTCGGCATGACGAAGACCGTGCCGACGCCGCACACGCGGGTGCTCGTCCTCGACGTGCCGATGGAAAGCCGGCTGCTCACTCTCGGCCTCGTCGCCGACCGCGTTTTCGAGGTTACGCCGTTCCGGCGTGACCAGATCGAGGCGGCGCCCGACATCGGCGTGCGCTGGCGTTCGGATTATATTGCCGGCGTCGTTCGGCGCGAAAACGGCTTCGTCGTCATCATCGATCTTGCACGGCTGCTGTCACGCGAGGATGCCTCGGCACTGCAATCGGCGGCCTGACGCCCAAGTCAAATCTGGAGTACTGCGTTCTATGAGTATGGCAGCGGTGGAAACCCAATTGCCCGGCGACCGGATCAGCAAGCGCAATTTCGATAAGCTTGCCCGGTTCATCTACGATTATAGCGGCATCAAGATGCCGCCGACCAAGCTGACGATGCTCGAAGGGCGGTTGAGGCGCCGCCTTCGCGCGACCAATCATTCGACCTTCGACGATTATTGCGATTTCCTGTTCAATCACGACGGCCTCGCCCAGGAAACCGTCTATCTCATCGACGTGGTGACGACGAACAAGACGGATTTTTTCCGGGAAGCCAAGCATTTCGACTACATGCAGACGGTGGCACTGCCGGCGATCGCCAACAGCGGCGTGCGCACCGTCCGCACCTGGAGCTCGGCCTGCTCGACGGGGGCCGAACCCTACACGATGGCGATGGTGCTGGCGGAATTTGCCGAAAGCCGCAATGACGTGGCCTACAGCGTGCTTGCCACCGACCTTTCCACCGACGTGCTGCAGACGGCGCGCCGGGGCATCTATGCGGAAGACATCATCGCGCCCGTGCCACGCGACCTGCAGCGCAAATACGTGCTGGTCGCCAAGCAGTCCGGCCGCAAAGAGGTGCGCATCACACCGAAACTGCGCAGCAGGGTGGGTTTTGCCCGAATGAACCTGATGGACGATAAATACCCGGTCGGCGACTTGATGAACATCATCTTCTGCCGCAACGTACTGATCTACTTCGACAAGCAAACCCAGGCCGGTGTGCTCAACCGTCTGTGCAATTGCCTGGCGAAGGGCGGCTACTTGTTCATTGGCCATTCCGAGTCGATCACCGGCTTCGACCTGCCGCTGAAACAGGTTTCGAATACGGTGTTTCAGCGTATCTAGAGCATTTCCGCTTTTCTCCGAATCGCGAAAATTCTCTATCTCTTTGTTTTGACGCAATTCCCGGCAAAAGCGTTTCACGCTTTGCCTGGCAAAACCGTTACACACTTTTGTTGGAATTGCTCTAGAGGCATCCATGCGTAAGAAAATCCGCGTTCTCATCATCGATGATTCCGCCAGCATCCGCCAGACGCTGAGCCATGTGCTGGAGCAGGATCCCGATATCGAGATCATGGGGGTCGCATCCGATCCTTTCGTGGCGGCGCGGAAGCTGCAGGAGGAAATCCCCGATGTCATCACGCTCGATGTGGAGATGCCGCGCATGGACGGCATCACCTTCCTTCGCAAGCTGATGTCGCAGCGGCCGATCCCCGTCGTGATGTGCTCGTCGCTGACGGAGGCAGGTTCGGAAACGCTGCTTCAGGCGCTGGAGGCAGGCGCCGTCGACGTCATTCTGAAATCGAAGATCGGAGCCGCCGACAGCCTTGCCGATGACGCCATACGCATTCGCGAAGTCGTCAAGAGCGCTTCGTACGCGCGGCTTTCCACCGTGCGCCGCGCCGCCGGAACCATTCGCTCCGCTTCCGCCGAGGGGCCGACCAAGAAGCTGACGGCGGATGCGATGCTGCCGCCGCCGACGGGACGGGCCATGGCGAAGACGACGGAGATGGTCGTCTGCGTCGGCGCTTCCACCGGCGGAACCGAGGCGTTGCGCGAATTCCTGGAAGAACTGCCGGCCAATGCTCCAGGCGTCGTGATCGTCCAGCATATGCCGGAGAAATTCACCGCTGCCTTTGCGAAGCGCCTGAACGGGCTCTGCGAGGTCGAGGTCAAGGAAGCCGCCGACGGTGACCCGGTGCTGCGCGGCCATGTGCTGATCGCCCCTGGCGACAAGCACATGCTGCTCGAACGCCAGGGAGCGCGCTATTATGTGAGCGTGAAGACCGGGCCGCTGGTCTCCCGCCACCGGCCTTCCGTCGACGTGCTCTTCCGTTCGGCGGCACGTTCGGCGGGCTCAAACGCGATGGGCATCATCATGACCGGCATGGGCGATGACGGCGCGCGCGGCATGCTGGAGATGCACGAGGCCGGGGCCTACACGGTGGCGCAGGACGAAGCGAGTTCCGTCGTTTTCGGCATGCCGAAGGAAGCGATCGCCAAGGGCGGTGTCGACCGTGTCCTGCCGCTCGATCAGATCGCCCGCGAAGTGCTGATGACACAGCAGAAATTCTGAGGCCGACCCCAACGGGCTGGGCAAAGCGAGCGGTTTCCGGCGCCGCAGGGCAGCCATGCGCGCCTCCCCTTGAAATTTCCGTGATTTTGTGGTCTTGAGGCCGCCAATCTTTGCAGCGCTGCCTGTCATGCATGTTCAGGGACATTTCCCGCCCCTGGCAGCGCGCGCCCCATATCAGTCCCAAGGAAAAATGCGCAGATGGCCCGTTCAGCTCTTCTCAATGTCATGGTTCAGGCTGCCCTCAAGGCAGGAAAATCGCTGGGGCGTGATTTCGGCGAAGTGCAGAACCTGCAGGTTTCCGTGAAGGGACCGGGCGATTTCGTTTCCACCGCCGACCGCAAGGCTGAGAAGATCGTCCGGGAGGAGCTGATGAAAGCCCGTCCGACTTACGGCTTCCTCGGCGAGGAAAGCGAAGAGATCAAGGGCACGGACGGCGCGCATCGCTGGATCGTCGACCCGCTCGACGGCACTACGAACTTCCTGCACGGCATTCCGGCTTTCGCCGTCTCGATCGCGCTCGAACGCAACGGCGAGATCGTCGCCGCCGTGGTCTTCAATCCGGCGACCGACGAGCTTTATACCGCCGAGCGCGGCGGCGGCGCCTTCCTCAACGACCGGCGCCTGCGCGTCGCCGCGCGTCGCGCGCTGTCGGATTGCGTCATCGGCTGCGGCGTGCCGGCGCTTGGCAAACGCAACCATGGCAAGTTCCTGGTCGAGCTTCGCCACGTGATGGGCGAAGTGGCCGGCATCCGCCGCCTCGGTTCGCCGACGCTTGATCTCGCCTATGTCGCCGCCGGTCGTTTCGACGGTTTCTGGGAAGCCGAGCTTGCGCCGTGGGACATGGCGGCCGGCATCCTGCTCATCCGCGAAGCCGGCGGTTTTGCCACTGACTGGGACGGCGGAGCGACCATTCTGGAGAGCGGTGCGATCGTCGCCGGCAACGAAGCCATCCACAAGGGGCTGCTCGAGGTCATCAAGCGGCCGATCCCCGCCAAGTGACCGAACGGAAAACCGGCTGTTGTAAAGTCACGGTTTTCGCCCCGGCATACTTCAATTCGGCACAATGTTGATCTAGTCTCCGCCAGCAATGAGTTCGGAGGCTGCTGCACCTATGGAAAATGTGAATGTGGCGGAGATCGGCTCCACCGAAAAGGCGCCCGGTGGTTATGCCTACAGGCTTTCGAGCCCCATGCCCTTCCTCTGGACGATGCTGCTTTTCCTCGTCATCGTCGGTTTCATCGCCGCCATCCTCTTCCGGCAAACGCAGACCGCCTTCATGCATAATCCGGGCCTCAACGGCCTGATCCTCGGCGTTCTCGCGGTCGGAATCATCCTTGTTTTCAATCATGTGCTGGCACTTCGCCCCGAGGTGCGCTGGTTCAATTCGTTCCGCGCCGCCGGCAGCGCCGACAAGGTCAGCCGCAATCCGAAGCTGCTCGCGCCGATGCGGGCGCTGATCGGCAGCCGTAAAACGTCCATGGCGCTGTCGACGACGGCGCTGCGCTCCATCCTCGATTCCGTCGCCAGCCGCCTCGACGAATCGCGCGACGTTTCGCGCTACCTGATCGGCCTCCTGGTCTTCCTCGGCCTGCTCGGCACGTTCTGGGGCCTCATCGGCACCATCGGCTCGATCAGCATCGTCATCCAGTCGCTCGATGCCAGCTCGAACGGCACGGGGGATGTGCTCTCGGCGCTGAAGGAAGGGCTTTCCACGCCGCTTTCGGGCATGGGCCAGGCCTTCTCCTCCTCGCTGCTCGGCCTTTCCGGTTCGCTCATTCTCGGCTTCCTCGACCTGCAGGCCGGCCGCGCGCAGAACCGCTTCTATATGGAGCTGGAAAACTGGCTCTCCTCCGTCACCGATGTCGGCTCCGATCTTGCGCCGGCCCTCGAAGCCGTTTCCGGCGCATCCTCGGAAGACATGCGCGCGCTTTCCGACTATCTGCGCAAGGTCTCCGAAGAGGGCGGCGTCGGTAGCCAGCGCTCGGTCGCCGCCATGGCGAGCCTTGCCGAAGGCATTCAGGGGCTCGTCAAGAACATGCGCAACGAGCAGCAGATGCTGCGCGACTGGATCGAGGCGCAACAGGACGAAGCGAAGGCGATGCGCCGCACGCTCGACCGGCTGGCGGAACGCATCGGCCTGCAGGAGCGCGGGGGCGACAGGACCGAACGCCCGCGCGACCGGGCGAGCCACACTGAGAAGAGTGAGGGCAAATAAGCCATGGCTCTTGCCCGCAACCGCCGCCGCGAACGCACGGTGGATTACTGGCCGGGCTTCGTCGATGCCCTGTCGACGCTGCTCATCTCGATCATGTTCCTGCTGACGGTCTTCGTCGTCGGACAGTTCATTCTCAGCCGCGAAATCACAGGCCGTGACGAGGTGCTGAATCGCCTCAACAGCCAGATCAACGAGCTGACCCAGCTTCTGGCGCTCGAAAAGGGCAGCAACCAGGATCTCCAGGATTCGGTGGCCAACCTACAGGCATCGCTTTCCAATGCCGAAGGCGAACGGTCGCGGCTGCAGGCACTGCTGAACGCCGGTTCGGGCGGCCAGGATGCGGCGCAAAAGCGGATCGGCACGATGACGCAGGAGCTCGACGAGCAGAAGCAGGTGAGCGAACGGGCGCTCAGCCAGGTCGAACTCTTGAACCAGCAGATCGCAGCGCTTCGCAGCCAGATCGCCGCGGTCGAAGCGGCGCTTCAGGCGTCGGAAGAGAAAGACCGGGTCTCGCAGACGAAGATCGCCGATCTCGGCAGCCGCCTCAACGTGGCGCTTGCCGCGCGCGTGCAGGAGCTGAACCGTTACCGCTCCGACTTCTTCGGCCGGCTGCGCGAAATCCTCTCGGACCGCGAGAATATCCGCATCGTCGGCGACCGGTTCGTCTTCCAATCGGAAGTGTTGTTTCCCTCGGGTAGCGCCGATCTCAATCCGGATGGCCAGACGGAGATGGCAAAGCTTGCCGCCGCCCTTCTCGATCTCGCCAAGGAAATTCCGCCGGAGATCAACTGGGTGCTGCGCGTCGACGGCCACACCGACAATGTGCCGCTTGCCGGAACGGGCCGCTATCGCGACAACTGGGAACTTTCCTCGGCGCGTGCGATTTCGGTCGTCAAGTTCCTGATCGCGCAGGGCGTGCCGGCTGACCGGCTCGTTGCCGCCGGCTTCGGTGAATTCCAGCCGATTGCACCGGGCGATACGCCGGACGCGCGCGCCACCAACCGCCGTATCGAGCTGAAGCTGACCGAGAAATGATCAGCCTGAGGGCACCCGGCGCGCCTGCTCCAGCCGGCGGGTGAGAAAGTCGCGCACGGCGGGACTGTCGCTGAGGCCGATTGCCGCCATGTAGGCGTCGGTTGCGGCGGTGTCGTCGCCGGTGCTTGCCAGAAGAAAGGCCCGCACTGCCCAGTAAGGCTGATAAGCGGCGATGTCGCGCGGATCGAGCCTGTCGAGTTGCTCCAGGCCCGCGGCCGGACCCAACGCCCTGCCGATCACCGCAGCCTGGCTGACGCGCGCGCCGAGCGCGGGCTTCATCGTCACAAGCGCGGCGTAGAGTGTCGTCAGCGCCTGCCAGTCGGTCGCTCCTGAGAACCGGCGCGCCGCGTGCACGGACTGGATCGCCGCCTGGCACTGGAACGGGCCGAAGCGGTCGAAACCTCCGGCCTTGCGCAGCAGCGCATCGGCCTCCGCGATCATGATCGCGTTCCAGATCGCCGTATCCTGTTCGTCCAGCGGCACATATCGGCCACTGCCGTCGCGCCGGGCGCTGCGACGGGCCTCACAGTGAAGCATCAGCGAGAGGAGGCCGATCGCTTCCGGTTCGTCGGGCAATACGGCGAGAAGCGCGCGGCCGAGCCAGATCGCCTCACCGGCAAGCGAATGGCGCTCCTCCTCGCCGTCGAGACCGTCCCAGCCGAGGCCATAGGCGGCGTAGATCGCCGAAAGAACGGCGGCGAGCCGACCTGATAGGGTGGGGCGAGGGGGAACGGCGAAGGGAATGCCGGCATCGCGGATCTTCATCTTGGCCCGTACCAGCCGCTGGCTCATCGCTTCCGGTGAAACGACGAAGGCTCGCGCGATGGTCTTCGCCTCGATGCCGAGAACGGTCTGCAGCATCAGCGGGGTATGCACGGAGCTGTCGATGGCGGGATGGGTGCAGGCGAAAAGCAGCTTCAGCCGCTCATCGGGAAAGACGGATTTGTCGGCTTCGTTCATGCGTTCCTCGGCCTCCTCAAAGGCGAGCGATAGCGTCGCTTGCGCGTTGGCCTGGACGGTGCGGTGGCGGGCCGCCTGCATGAGGTTGCGGCGTGCGGCGACCAGCAGCCAGGCTTCCGGATTGCCGGGAACGCCGCGGTCGGGCCAGACACGAAGGGCCGCAGCCAGCGCTTCCGACAATGCGTCTTCCGCCGCCGGCACGTCGCGCGAGCGAGCGGCGAGAAAGGCGATCAGCTTGCCATAGGATTGACGCGCCACCTGTTCGGCAGCGCGTCCGGCATCGGGCGGCATCGTCGTTTCACATCTGCAGGCGCGGGCGTACCTCGACCGAACCCTTGTCGGAGATCGGAACGCGTGTCGCCCATTCGAGCGCGGTATCCATGTCGGGAACTTCGATCAGATAAAAGCCGCCGAGCAGTTCCTTGCCCTCCGGATAGGGGCCGTCCTGAACATCGTGGTCCTCGCCTTTGCGGCGCACGATCGTGCCGGTTTCCGGGCCAGTCAGCCCGGCGCCGCCGGTCATGATCCCTGCCTGGGCAAGCGCCTTGCTATAGGCGATCCAGCCGTCGCGATAGGCAGGGTCGCTGCGCCGAGCAAAATCCTCGGCGCCTTCGCGGATGATGAGGGCATATTGCATGGAAAACTCCTGATCTCGTGTTGGCGTTGATCCGGGCATGCCGATATCGGGGACCGATATCCGAAAGCTGTGAAGCCCGGCGGAGCGGCGAGCCGTTCCGATACAATGAGGCGCGGCCACCGATCGTTTCGACATGGCTTTCAAAAAATATGCGAAAAAGAAAAAATGGCGCCGAAAATCAGGAGCAAGCGGGCCGGGCTCAACGGCACCGGCGCTGCTCAAGGGCGCGAAAGGGCAGGGGTGGCATTGACACCGCCCCTGCCGATCGGATTCAGGATTCGGCCTTCGTCTGATCGACGACTTCGGCACCGGGCGTGTTCTTCTTGATGGATTCAATGGCGCTCATGGCGGACGCCTTCGCCTTGTAGCCCTCGGACGAGAACATGGCTTCGCCGTTCGATGCCTTGAAGCGGAAGCGGAACTCGCCCGCCTTATCCTTATAAACTTCGAATTTATACATGGATGTCTCCCGAAACGCTGAATTGCAACCATCAGCTTAGTGGAGGCTAGATCAAAATGACGAGCTTTTCCACTGCCTTAATTAGAATTCGGTTGCTTAGCGTCCAATTGTCACCATTTCCATTGGGCGCAAGCGAATGCGGGGCCTGTTCTCATGGTGACGGACGATCGGGAAAGTCCGCCGCAGCGGACATCGCGCCGAGACCGAGCGTCGCAGTCAGGCCGAGAACGAGCGCAAGGCCCGCGCGTCGGGTGATATCGGAAAGCGCCATTCCTATCTCCTCCCGAGGATTTCAACAGCAATATCCCACCCAGGGCATAAGGAGCTTAGGGCAGGGCGCGCGAAAGACAACCGCAGGGAGGTGCGGTCAAGGTCAGGCTTTCGTCGTGTCGACGAATAAGCGCTTGCCGGCTATTTGGCGGTAGCGAGCACATCTTCGTTGGCGGCGTCGAATTGCAGACGCGCCAGTCGCGCATAGATGCCGCCCTGGCGGATCAGGCTCTGATGGGTGCCTTCCTCGACGACGCGGCCCTGGTCCATGACGAGGATGCGGTCGGCCTTCAGCACGGTTGCCAGCCGATGGGCGATCACGAGCGTTGTGCGGCCGTCCACCAGGCCGTCGAGCGCCTTCTGCACCAGCGTCTCGCTTTCGGCATCCAGCGCTGAGGTCGCCTCGTCGAGCAACAAGACAGGGGCGTTCTTCAGGATGGCGCGGGCAATGGCGATGCGCTGGCGCTGGCCGCCGGAAAGCGTCACGCCGCGCTCGCCGACCTCGGTTTCATAGCCCTTGTCCAGGCGGGAGACGAATTCGTCGGCCTGGGCGGCAAGCGCTGCGGCGCGGACCTCCTCGCGCGAAGCGCCGGGGCGGCCGAAGGCGATGTTGTCGTGGATCGAGGCGGCAAAGATGGTGACGTCCTGCGGCACGATGGCGATGCGCTGGCGCAGTTCGTCCGGCGTCGTCAGCCGCGCGTCGACCTCGTCGATCTTTACGCTGCCCTGCTGCGGATCGTAGAAACGCAGCAGCAGCGAGAAGACGGTGCTCTTGCCGGCGCCGGAAGGGCCGACGATGGCGACCGTCTCACCAGGCGCGATCGCGAAGCTTAAGCCGTGCAGCGCCGATTTGCCGGGGCGCGAGGGATAGGCGAAATGCACGCCGGAAAATTCGACGCGGCCGCGGCCGGGCGAAGGGAGGGCCTGCGGGTTGGCCGGGGCTGCGATCGGCGAGACCTCGTCGAGAAGCTCGGTCAGGCGGTCGGCAGCGCCCGCTGCCTGGGAGAGTTCGCCCCAGACCTCCGAGAGCGCGCCCAGCGAGCCGGCGGAGATGACGGCATAAAGCAGGAACTGGCCGAGCGTGCCGGCCGAGAGCGTGCCGGCAAGCACGCTGTGTGCGCCAACCCAGAGCACGGCGACGACGCTGCCGAAGATCAGCGTGATGGCGATGCCCGTCAGCAGGGCACGGGAGCGGATGGCCGCGCGGGCGGCCTCATAGGCGGATTCGACGGCGGCGCCATAGCGTGCCGCTGCGGCATCCTCGCCGTTGAACGCCTGTACCGTGCGGGTGGCGGCCACCGTCTCGTTGGCAAAGGCGGAAGCCTCGGCGAGCGTATCCTGGGCGGCGCGGGAACGCTTGCGCACCGAGCGGCCGAAGCCAACAAGCGGGAAGACGATCAGCGGGATCGCGCCGATGACGAGGCTCGAAAGCTTCGGCGAGGTGACGATCATCATGCCCATGGCGCCGAGACAGAGGATGAGGTTCCTGAGCGCCACCGAAGCTGTGGCGCCGACGGCGGATTTGATCTGCGTCGTATCGGCGGTCAGCCGCGAGACGATCTCGCCGGACTGGTTGACATCGAAGAAAGAGGGCGACAGCCGCGTCACATGGGCAAAGACGTCGCGGCGAAGATCGGCGACGATGCGCTCGCCGATGGTGATGACGAAATAATAGCGCAGCGCGCTCGCCATCGCGAGGATCACAGCCATGACCATCAGCATGGCGAAGTAGCTGTTGATGAAGCGGCCGTCGGAGTGAGTGAAGCCGTGATCGATCATGCGGCGCACGGCGAGCGGCAGCGCCAGCGAGGTGACGGCGGCAAGCGATAGCGAAATCAGCGCGCCCGCCACCATGCCGCGATACCGCATGACATAGGGCGTCAGCCTGCCGAGCGGCCGCAGCGATCGTCTCTTCTTTTCTTCTGCCTGTGCCTGCTCTGCCAAATCGTCTCCGATCGCCTGCAAGACCCGCGCAATGCGGCCTGTAGGCTCTTGTTATCCCGGCGTCCTTCATGTATAGGCACCGCATCCTAATGGGAAGCCGTAGCCATCACGACTGCGGCTTCATTTATTCAATCGGTTCGTTGCCCGCAACTGCATGCGGCAAATTGAACTCCGGTATCGCAGGAAGATTGTTATGAAGGCAGGCATCCATCCCGACTATCACGTGATCAAGGTTGTCATGACCGACGGCACCGAATACGAAACCCGCTCGACCTGGGGTTCGGAAGGCGCTGTCATGAACCTCGAAATCGATTCCAAGTCGCATCCGGCCTGGACCGGCGGCAACCAGCAGCTCATGGACCGCGGTGGCCGCGTCTCCAAGTTCAACAAGCGTTTCGGCGGCCTCGGCCTCTAATCGCTTCTGCTCGACGGAATTTGAAAAGAGCCCGGTTTCGCCGGGCTTTTTGCGTTTGCGGGATGCCAGCGTTCACAGGCAAACAAAAAACCGGCTGCGCGGAGCGCAGCCGGTTTCATGTGGAATTCTCTAAGTCCGGATCAGTTGTTGCCGAAGGCAGTCTGCAGCAGCGAAAGCTGGGCCTGGACGCTGTTCTGGTTGTCGTGGACGATCACAGCTTCGGACGGGCGGTAGATTTCGCGGTCCAGCAGGGCGATACGGTTCTGCAGGCGCAGCGAACGCTCGACGAGGTCACGGAAGGATTCCGGCAGGTCGCCCCAGCCGGGTGCGGCGCGGTCGACATTGAAGCCGTCGAGGCGAACCTTGTTCTTCTCTGCCAGGACCTGGTCGCGGGACATTTCGCCGTTGTTGACGGCGCGCTGCAGCAGCAGCCAGGAGGCCATCTGCATGAGGCGGGTGGTGAGGCGCATGGATTCCGCTGCGTAGAGGACGGAGGCCATCCGCGGCAGAACCTTGGACGCGGCGCGGCCCTGGCCGTCGAGATAGGCTGCGGTCTCTTCGACCAGCGACATGCCTTCCGCGTAAAGCGCCTTGAACTGCGAGGATGCAGCCGCGCGGCCCGCAAAACTGATCGTGTTCAATCCAACTTCCGACATCGCAATAGTCCCTGTTGCACGCAGCTACTTAATGGTCAGGTAACGCCGGCGCCGACGGAAAAGTTTCCAAGCCCGGTCTTTATGACTTCAAGATGGTATCATTAGCGCAAATGCGCAAGCCGTTTCTTAAGAAAGGGTTAATCTCCACAGTTTCGTGGAAGTGTGCCGGCTGCAAGTAAAAAGAAGAGCCGCAAAAGCGGCTCTCAAGGTAAAACAGGGAGAAAAATCAGACCAATTCACCGCATGGAAAACTGTCTGAGATCCAGAAAAGATCCGGATGAGTACAGTAATACCTTATAAAGCTTAATATTTTATTAACATTGTGCCGGATTAAGACTTGAGGCGGCCTCATTTTCTCGCCTAGACTCTTGTTTTTTAGGGATTTCGGCGATTACGAGCGGAAGAAGCTCTCAGCCGCCTGCCGTCCGGAGGCCTTGCGGGTGGCCTCGGCTTCGAGGCGAGCGATCTCCGCCTTCAGCAATTCCACCCGCGCTTTCAGCTCGTCCACCGAAAGCATGGAGAGATCGGCGCCGATCTCATGGACGGCCTTCTTCTGCGGCCGGTCGTCATCGATGAAGCTCATGGTTCGTCCTCCGTTGCTGCCCAGGGCATCGTACTTCCCAAAATCGATTCCGATTTTAGGGCCGATGCGCTAGAGCGGTTCAGCTTTTCATGGAAGTGCAAAACCGCTCTAACGTCTCGTTTTACGCAACTCCCGGCAAAAGCGCTTCGTGCTTTGCCTTGTAAAACCGCTTCGCAGTTTTCCTGGAATTGCTCAGCCGAACTTTACAGCAGGGGCACCGCTTTCGGGAGACTTCCCGGTTTCAGCAGATTTGCCGGTGCCGCGGTCGGCAAGCGACATGCTTTGCGGCGTCAGCATCTGCGAGGTGCCGGTCGGGATCGTCGTGTAGGCATCGCGGTCGCCGACCGGAACGGCGGCGCGGATGCGGCTTCTGATGATGGCGTAACCGGTGATCAGCACATGGGCGACGGCGGTGACGAGGAAGAGCGCATGTGGGCTGATCATCGACATGACGGGGCCGCCGATCGTCGGGCCGATGACCGTGCCGATGCCATAGAGCAGCAACAGGCCTCCGGAGACCTTGACGAAATCCTCCGAGGTCGCGAAGTCGTTCGCATGGGCGACGGCGATCGGATAGAGCGTGTTCGCCACTGCGCCATAGAGGATGACGAGGCCGATCAGGAAGGTGGGTGAGGTCGGGTGGAGCAGGAAGATCAGCAGTCCGGCAACGGCGGCGATCGCCGACATGGCGGCGAGCACGTAGCGCCGGTCGATACGATCGGAAAGCCGGCCGGCCGGCAGCTGCATCACCGCGCCAGCGAAGATGGTGGCGCTCATCATGATGGCGATACTGGCGTCGGAGAGGCCCGCGCCGGCGCCGAAGACGGCGCCGAGCGTACCGTAAGCGCCGTTGGCGATGCCGACGAGCAGAATGCCGAGGCAGGAAACCGGCGAGTTGCGGTAGAGCGCCGGCAGGTCGAGGCGGACCGCCTTCAGCGGCTGTGGTGATGCAGCGGTCGACAGCGTCGTCGGCAGCATGGCGATGCAGTAGAAGATGCCGCAGATCATGAAGAGCACCGGCGTGCGCACGTCTTCCAGCGGGATCATCATCTGGCCGCCGACGACGCCGAGCAGGGTGATGCCGATATAGAGCGAGAAGATCGCGCCACGGCTCTCATTGCTGGCGCGTTCGTTCAGCCAGCTTTCGATGATCATCGAGGTGCCGGCGGTGGAGAAGCCGGTGACGGCGCGCAGCACCACCCACCAGAACGGATCGATAATGATGCCGCTGACCAGCGCGATGATGGCGATGATCGAGATGAAGCCGGAAAAGGCTCTGATATGGCCGACACGGCGCACCAGCTTCGGCGCCACCAGGCAGCCGATGACGAAGCCCCCGGCCCATGAGGTGCCGAGCAGGCCGAGTGTCGTGGTTGCGTAACCTTCGAGATTGCCCCGCACCGGAAGCAGGATGCCCTGCAGGCCGTTGCCCATGAAAAGGAAGAGCGTGCCAAAGAGCAGCGCGGCGACGGACAGCAGATTTCTCTTCATTTCCCCAGACTCGGTCTCAGCGATTTAAAATGGACATAAGGCAAGACCTGCGTCTGCCTAGCCTCAAGATGATTGATTGTGCCCCGGAATGTCTTTACGGCGTGTCGAGATCCTCTTGTTCGCGCGGAAAAATGTCCGTCCTGTGACATTCCGAAAAACGGAAAAAATAAAGCATGACAAAGCTGATAGCCTTGCTGCTCATCCTTGCCATGGCGATACAGGTGATCAAGCCGCTCGGGCTTCCCGGCCTGAGACGACGCATGGATTTCTGGAGGATCGCGCTGATCGCTTTCGGCATCTGGGCATTGGCGCTGCTTTCGCGCGATTTCCTGATGTAGACGGCCGCGTCGCCCCGATCCACGATCGTCAGTCCTGAAGCACGATTTCTCCGCGCATGACGGGAACGCAGCTTCCGGAGATGACGACGTCGGTGACGATGCCGCCGGATTTCGCAACATCGAGGGCGATGACGCTGCGCCGGCCCATTTCTACACCCTGTTCGATGGTGATGCGGATATTCATATCGGCGTCCGGCGCCAGCAAGACGAGATAGGCGGAAAGGGCGGCCGAAGCGCTGCCCGTTGCCGGATCTTCAGGCACGTTGTCGAGCGGCGCGAACATGCGGGCGCGGATATGCCACGGGTCTTCGGAGGCTCTGACATAGAGGAAGAGCGAGAAGTCGTGGCCGCTCGTCGTCTGGTGGCCCGCTGCCGCCTGGAACCCGGTGAGGTTCGGGCGGGCGGCGGCCAGCGCTTCGAGCCTGTCCAATTCGGCGACGGCGAAGTTGAGGCCGACGGAGGCAAAGACCGGAGCGTGAGTGGTCGTGACGATGACGCCGGGATCGAGCGTCACGCAGCGGGCGATGGTTTCTTTGGCGATGGCATCGCCGATCGTCAGCGGCTGCGGCGCGCGGATCGCTGCTGCCGTAACCCTTCCGCCGCTGCGTTTCAGACTGATTTCGACAATGCCGGCCTTTTCCTCGAAGCGCAGCCCGTCGCCGACCGGCTTGCCGAAGATCTCCGCCCGCTGGCCGAGCACATAGGCGGTGCCGACATTCGGATGGCCGGCGAAGGGTATTTCCATCGTCGGGGTGAAGATGCGCACACGGGCCGAATTCTCGGGATCATCCGGCGGCAGGACGAAGGTGACTTCGGAATAGTTGAACTCGGTGGCGATCTTCTGCATCGCCGCATCGGTGAGGCCGCGCGCATCGGAGATGACGGCAAGCGGATTGCCCTCGAAACGCGTGGACGTGAAGACATCGACGGTGACGTAGGAGATGGTGTGCATAGCGGCTCCTGTTGCAGCGGGCCGTTATGAATAATCACGATTTTTCGCGGGACGAAGCGGTTTCTTGTCGCCGAGACAATGACAGAAACAGAAAGGGCAGGACGCTGCAGTTGCCGCGTCCTGCCCAAATCTCAAGTGGGAAAGATCAGGCGGCCTTTTCCAAGTCTTTTTTCCAGCTGCCCTTGGCGGCGAGGCTGTTCATCTCGGCGCGGTGGGTGAATTCGCGCTGGCCTGCGGCAACGTTTTCCTGCTTGCCGTTCCAGGCCTTGAGCGCGCTGTCCTGCAGGGCGCGGCCGTAGGAGAAGGTGACGAGCCAGGGTAGATCGGCCGTGGAATTGATGGCGGAAAGGTGCGCCGTCGCTTCTTCGGTCGTCTGGCCGCCAGAGAGGAAGGCAATGCCCGGGACGGCTGACGGAACCGTGCGCTTCAGCACCTGCACGGTGCGTTCGGCGACTTCGGCGACCGAGGCCTTGCGGGCATTCTTGCCGTCAATGACCATATTTGGCTTCAGGATCATGCCCTCGAGGCTGACGCGGGCATCGGCCAGTTCCTCGAAAACGATGCGCAGCGTGGATTCGGTCACCTCAGCGCAACGGTCGATATTATGGTCGCCCGGTTTGCCGTCCATCAGGCATTCCGGCTCGACGATCGGAACGATCTTGGCTTCCTGGCAGAGAGCCGCATAGCGGGCGAGCGCCTGAGCATTGGCCCGGACCGAACCGCGGGTCGGCAGCGTCGACGAGATGGCAATGACGCCGCGCCACTTGGCGAAGCGGGCGCCGGCTTCGTAATATCGGGCAAGGCGCTCGCCGAGGCCATCGAGGCCTTCGGTGATGGTTTCATTGGGATATTTGGCCATCGGCTTGGCGCCGGTATCGACCTTGATGCCGGGGATGGAGCCGGCGGCACGGATGATGTCGACGAAGGGCGTGCCGTCGGCGGCCTTCTGAAAGAGCGTCTCTTCATAGAGAATGACGCCGGAGATGTTTTTCTTCATCGCTTCGTCGGAGCGTAAGAGCATTTCCCGGTAGTCGCGACGGCTGGTTTCGGTCGATTCGAGGTTGATCGTGTCGAAACGCTTCTTGATGGTGGAGGTCGATTCATCAGCCGCAAGCAGTCCCCGGCCGCCTGCAACCATCTGCACTGCAATGTCTTCCAGTCGTTCGCTCATCTCGTTCTCTCCACAGCATTAAACATCGGCAGTTTAAGGATATAGGACGGCGATAACAGAAGTTTATAGAGAGGAAAATGGAAGGCTAAGTCATTGAAACGATTGAAATCAATTCAATCGTTTGAAAAGATGGGATTTTTTCCGCGCTCTGAGCAAAAGACCGCGGAAGGCTCCTCGCCGCCCGCGGTCTATCCACATGTAAAACCTGTCAAATCGGGTTTGGGTTATTTGCCGGCGTTCAGCACCGCGACGCCGGGGAGCTCCTTGCCTTCCATCCATTCGAGGAAGGCGCCGCCAGCGGTCGAGACATAGGAAAAATCGTCGGCAACGCCGGCGTGGTTGAGCGCCGAGACGGTGTCGCCGCCGCCGGCAACAGAGGTCAGCTTGCCGGCCACGGTGCGCTCGGCGGCATATTTTGCGGCGGCGACCGTTGCAGCATCGAAGGGCTCGATCTCGAAAGCGCCGAGCGGGCCGTTCCACACCAGCGTCGAGGCACGCTCGATCCAGGCCTTGATGGCCTCGACGGATTTCGGGCCGACGTCGAGCACCATGGCATCGGCGGGAATGGCGTTGATGTCGACGATCTCATTGGCCGCACCGGCCTTGAATTCGCGGGCGACGACGCCGTCTTCCGGCAGGATGATGGCGCAGCCGGCGGTCGCGGCCTCGATCATGATCTGCTTGGCGGTTTCGGCGAGGTCATGCTCGCAGAGCGACTTGCCGACATTGGTGCCGCGGGCGGCGATGAAAGTATTGGCCATACCGCCGCCGATGACGAGCGCATCGACCTTTTTCACGAGGTTCATCAGGAGGTCGATCTTGGTGGAAACCTTGGCGCCGCCGACGATTGCAACGACCGGGCGGGCCGGATCGCCAAGACCCTTTTCCAGCGCCTCCAGTTCGGCCTGCATGGTGCGGCCGGCATGGGCCGGAAGGTGGTGGGCGAGGCCTTCCGTCGAGGCATGGGCGCGGTGGGCGGCGGAGAAGGCGTCGTTGACATAGATATCGCCGTTGGCGGCAAGCGCCTTGATGAAGTCTGCGTCGTTCTTTTCCTCGCCCTTGTGGAAGCGGGTGTTTTCCAGAAGCAGAATATCGCCATCATTCATCGCCGCGACGGCGGAGGCGGCGGCCTCGCCGATGCAATCGCCGGCCGTCAGCACGGCGTGATCGAGCACTTCCTCGACGGAAGGGGCGATCAGCGACAGCGAGAGATCAGGCGACGGGCCGTCCTTCGGCCGGCCGAAATGGGCAAGCAGGATGACCTTGGCGCCCTTATTGGACAATTCGAGGATCGTCGGCGCCACGCGCTCGATGCGCGTGGTATCGGTGACCTTGCCGTCCTTGACCGGGACGTTGAGGTCGACACGGACGAGAACGCGCTTGCCGCTGATGTCAGTGAGATCGTCGAGGGTCTTGAAAGAAGGCATGGGGAGGATCCAGTCTTGGTTGGCGGAAATCGCGCCGACCATAGCAAGGATCATCCGAGACGCAAGGCGCTCAATGGCCGTTTTCGCGTGTGGCTTCGTCGCGTCCGGCCGGCGCTTTCTCAGCGCTTTCAGAGGCGGCGGCTTCGCGGTTCCTGCGTCCTTTCAGCCGGCCGCGGATGCGCTGGATGATGTCCTTGAGATTGATGAAGATCGGCAGCGTGATTGCCGGCTCGACCGCTTCCAGCGACATGCCTACGGAGGTGACGTGATCGTGCTCGTCGAGGTCGCGGACGATGAGAATGATCGAGCCGAGGCGGACGCGGTCGGCATAATCGGCCTTGCCGCCGAGGCGCTGCCGCATCAATTCGGCGATCGTCAGACCCTTTTCCGACTCGTTGAGAAGCCCTGGGCCATAGGCGGCGTCGAGGTCGGCGGCGGGCCGGGCGGGGGAGAGCGCGAAGGCTCCGAAGAATTCGGCATCGTCCTCATCCACCGGCGCGCGGCTGGCAAAGAGCCGGTCGAGCAGGCGGGAATAGCTCGGCACGATGAAGAGATAGACGAGATCGTTCTCACGAAGCCGCCCGGCATATTGATAGCGCATCGACTTGCCGTCGCGAATGACAAGCGAGGGCGTGGCCCAGCGCGGAATGCGCTCGCCGCGCAGGACTGGGCTGTCCTTGATGACGCGGTAGGAGAGCAGTTCATGGTTGGCGGCACCCGGCAGGTCGACCTCGACCTTGTCGACGGCGCCGATGCGGGGCGGAATGATCAGGCCGAGCTTCTTGGCGACCGGCTTGATCGTCCAGCCTTGGACGAGCAGAGAGACCAGCACGATGATGAAGGCGGTATTGAAATAGATCTGGCCATTTTCCAACTTGCCGAGGATCGGCATGATCGCAAGCAGGATGGAGACGGCGCCGCGCAGGCCGACCCAGGCGACGAAGCCGATCTCCTGCTGCGTGTAATCGAAGGGAAGCAGCGACAGCCAGACCGCCAATGGGCGGGCAACGAAGATCAGGAAGAGGGCCAGCAGGATGGCAGGCACGATGATGACGGGAAATTGCGAGGGCGTCGCCAGCAGGCCGAGCACCAGGAACATGATGATCTGCGCCAGCCAGGTCATGCCGTCCTGGAAACGCTTGATGGTGCCGATCGCCTGCATCTTGCGGTTTCCGGCATAGATGCCGGCGACATAGACGGCAAGGAAGCCGCTGCCGCCGACCGCGCCGGTGAACGAGAAGACGAGGAGGGCGAGCGCCAGCACGAAGATCGGCGTCAGGCCGCGCTCGGTATCGAGCTTGCTGACGATCAGCACGATCATCATGCCGCCGAGCAGGCCGAGAATGACGCCGAGGCCCATCTGCTGCACGAACATCGCCAGCATGCCGATATTGATGCCGGCGTAACGCTCGCCGCTCGCCAGCACCTCGACGAGCGCGATGGTGAGGAAGATCGCCATCGGGTCGTTGGTGCCGGATTCGACTTCCAGGGTCGAGCGTACCTTGTCGCGGATATTGATGCCGCCGATGCGCAGCAGGAAGAAGACGGCGGCGGCATCGGTCGATGCGACGATCGAGCCGAGCAGCAGGCCTTCGAGCCAGGTGAAGTTCAAAAGCCACATGGCTGCGACGGCAAAGAGCGAGGCGGTGATCAGCACGCCGACCGAGGCGAGCGCGAGCGAGGGCACGGCTGCGAGCCGGAAGGCCTGCATCGGCGTGCCGAAGCCGGAATCGAACAGGATGACGGCAAGCGCAATGGAGCCGAGAATATAGGCGAGGTAATTGTTGCTGAACTCGATGCCGAGGCCATCGACGCCGGCGGCAAGGCCGATCATCAGGAAAAGCAGCAACAAGGGGGCGCCGAATCGGAAAGCGAGCAGGCTCGAAAAAGCGGCAAGAAGCACGAGCGCCGTCGAGACCAGCACCACGATGTAGAACGCTTCCATGCCCACCCCTTTCCATCGACTGCTTCGCGGATACGGCCATCCCCGGCCGATCCGCCCTCTCAACCCCTCCGCCAAACGCGACGATCCATCAGTAAACGGCAAAAAGGCAGAGAAGGGTAGGCCTTGCGGCTTAACCTCGTCTCGTGCTGCATCATGCTGCTGAACGGCTGCCGGACGGCCACCGACACGGAAATGCTACGGGAGAAATTCTCTATAAAGAATGTATGGGCAAATCAGGCAAGAGCAGGGCGAAAGGCAGGAAGATCGATTTTTACTGACGGTATCTGCCAACGCGGAGATTTTTCGATATCGGGCAAGAAAGACAGGCCGTCTGCCCGGCGATGAAGCCAGATGCAGCTTTGTGCCGGAAGTGGCCGGCCATTGCTCCGCTATCAGAACACTGCCTGAAGGATGACGACGGCGAGAAACGAAAGACCGATGAACGCGGCAACCGAGATGACCAGACGATTAGCCTTTGCCAACACGGCAGGTCTCACATCCCGCTTGGGGTGAAACCGCTGCCGCCGCTTGAGGGTGGTGTGGGACAAGCGTTTTTGCGCCTCTGCCATTTATCGCCTCCGCCTGGATCATTTCAGCCATTGTGCAGTGCTATGTATTTCCTCAGTTTATCACGGTTGGCCAGCGGATTGCCAACCGTGATTCCATCCGTGTGGCCGCACCGAACCTGTCCTTCGAGATGGCTTTTGAAACCGGAAGGCCGATGCAGATCGACTGTCAGTCTTCGCTGTCATCGCCCTCGTCGGTCAGATCTTCGACCGGGACCAGGAAAACGACAAACTCGTCCTCAATGGTCCTTTCAGGATCGTCATCGAATTCATAGGCATGCTCGACTTCGCTTGCTTCTTCGGGGGTTGCCTTGCGCAGGCTGAGCGCCGCCTTGCGGTCCCACAGGGGTTTGCCCTCGGACTCGAGGATGGTCAGGTCGTCGCGAAAATCTTCCGCCTCGAAGAAATGCGTCGCTTCCTCGTGGTTTCGCGAGCGAAAACTGGCAATGGCACGGCCGGCGATTTCAACGGTAAAATAGTCCATCCATCTCTCTTTATCTCCCCGGGCAGCGCTGTGGCCACAGGGGTTATCGATGACGCCGTGACCGGCTTTGGAGCCGAGCCGGTACTGGCGGCCTGTTCATGTCGAATGCCCAAGGCCGTCTACTCTACCAGATCCGGTGCTGGAAATGGGAAATGATGCGGCGTGAGTGCGTATAACAAAACGGCCCGGTTTCCCGGGCCGCTTGCGATATTCAGTCGTCAGGCTCTCAGATGAGCTTGGCGAAAGCGACTGCCGTGTCGGACATGCGGCTGGAGAAGCCCCACTCATTGTCGTACCAGGACAAGACGCGCACGAAGTTGCCTTCCATGACCTTCGTCTGATCGGTTGCGAAGATCGAGGAATGGCTGTCGTGGTTGAAGTCACGGGAAACCAGCGGCTCGTCGGTGTAGCCGAGGATGCCCTTCAGCTTGCCGTTTGCAGCAGCCTCGATCGCTTCGTTGATTTCGCCGACCGAGGTGGCCTTCTTGGCAACGAACTTGAAGTCGACGACGGAAACGTTCGGGGTGGGAACGCGGATCGAGGTGCCGTCGAGCTTGCCCTTCAGATGCGGCAGAACGAGGCCGACGGCCTTGGCAGCGCCCGTCGAGGTCGGGATCATCGAGAGAGCGGCAGCGCGGGCGCGATACAGATCCTTGTGCATCGTGTCGAGCGTCGGCTGGTCGCCGGTGTAGGAGTGGATCGTCGTCATGAAGCCGTGGTCGATGCCGACGGCGTCGTCGAGAACCTTCACGACCGGCACCAGGCAGTTGGTGGTGCAGGACGCGTTGGAGATGACCAGATGCTCCTTGGTGAGCTGGTCATGGTTGACGCCGAAGACGACGGTCAGGTCAGCGCCGTCGGCAGGCGCCGAGACGATGACGCGCTTGGCGCCGGCCGTGAGGTGAGCGGCGGCCTTGTCGCGGGCGGTGAAGATGCCGGTGCATTCCATGGCGATGTCGACACCGAGTTCGCGGTGCGGCAGCGTTGCCGGATCCTTGATCGCGGTGACCTTGATCGGCTTGCCGTTGCCGACAACGATCGTGTCACCCTCGACCTTCACCTCTGCCGGGAAGCGGCCGTGGATGGAGTCGTAGCGCAGCAGATGGGCGTTGGTTTCGACCGGGCCGAGATCGTTGATGGCGACGACTTCGATGTCGGTGCGGCCGGATTCGACGATGGCGCGGAGGACGTTGCGGCCGATGCGGCCGAAACCGTTGATGGCAACCTTGACTGTCATGTTCATTCACTCCCGATAGAGTAGGGCCCGATAGAGCAGGGCCTGGAATTGAGGAGATGGAGAGCGCCTCAAGGCGCTCTCATTAAAGCTTTGCTTCAGCAGCCGCAACGATGGCGTCAGCGGTGATGCCGAAATGCTTGAAGACATCCTTCGCAGGGCCGGAAGCGCCGAAACCCTTCATGCCGATGAAGGAGCCTACCGGGCCGATGAAGGCATCCCAGCCTTCGCGGACGGCGGCTTCGACGGCGATCTTGACCGGCGAATTGCCGAGGACTTCCTTGCGATAGGCTTCCGGCTGATCGAAGAACAGTTCGGTGCAGGGAACGGATACGACGCGGGTGCTGACACCCTTGCCTTCCAGGGTAGCGCGGGCGGCAACGGCGAGTTCCACTTCCGAACCGGACGCGAAGATCGTGACCTTGGCGTCGGCGTTACCTGCGAGCGTATAGGCGCCGAGTTCGCAGAGGTTCTTCTCATTGTACTCGGTGCGCACGGTCGTCAGGTTCTGACGGGTGAGAGCCAGAGCGGACGGATGATCCTTGCTCTTCATGGCGATCTGCCAGCATTCCGCGGTTTCGACGGCGTCGGCCGGGCGGAAGACGCGCAGGTTAGGCACCGCACGCAGGCCGGCGATCTGTTCGACCGGCTGATGGGTCGGGCCGTCCTCGCCGACGCCGATCGAGTCGTGGGTCAGCACGTGGATGACACGGATGCCCATGAGCGACGCGAGGCGGATCGGCGGACGGCAATAATCGGAGAAGATCAGGAAGCCGCCGCCGTAGGGAATGAGGCCACCGTGCAGCGCGATACCGTTCATGGCCGAGGCCATGCCGTGCTCGCGGATGCCCCAGTGCATGTAACGACCGGCGAAATCCGTCGGCGTGATCGAGTGCATCTGGCTGGTCTTGGTATTGTTCGACGGCGTCAGGTCGGCGGAGCCGCCGAGCGTTTCCGGCACGAAGCCGTTGATGACTTCAAGTGCGTCTTCGGATGCCTTACGGGAGGCGATCGTCGGCTTGGTTTCGGCAAGCTTCTTCTTGTAGTCGTCGATGGCCTTGTCGAAGCCTTCAGGCAGGTCTCCGGCAAAACGGCGGCTGAACTCGGCCTTGGCAGGCGACTTGGCAAGCGTCTCTTCCCATGCCTTGACGATATTGGCGGAGCGCGTGCCGGCTGCGCGCCATTCGTCGAGAAGGTCGGAGGGGATGACGAAGGGCTCGTAATCCCAGTTCAGCGCCTTGCGGGTGGCGGCGATTTCCTCAGCGCCGAGCGGGTTGCCGTGCACCTTGTGGGAGCCCTGCTTGTTCGGAGCGCCGAAGCCGATGATCGTCTTGCAGGCGATGAAGGTCGGGCGGTCGGAGTTGTGAGCGGCTTCGATCGCAGCGGCGATGGCGGCCTGGTCGTGACCGTCGATCTCGATCGTATTCCAGTGAACGGCCTTGAAGCGGGCGATCTGGTCGGTCGAGTCAGACAGCGAGACGGCGCCATCGATGGTGATGGAGTTGTTGTCCCAGAAGAGGACCAGCTTGTTCAGCTTCAGGTGGCCGGCAAGCGCGATCGCCTCATGGCTGATGCCTTCCATCAGGCAGCCGTCGCCATTGATGACGTAGGTATAGTGATCCTGCAGCTCCGCGCCGAATTCCTCGCGCAGCTTACGCTCAGCGATCGCCATGCCGACGGCATTGGCAATGCCCTGGCCGAGTGGGCCTGTGGTGGTTTCGATGCCTGTGGCATGACCGTATTCCGGATGGCCGGCGGTCTTCGAGCCGAGTTGGCGGAACTGCTTCAGATCCTCGACCGTCATATCGGGGTAGCCGGTCAAATACAGCAGCGAGTAGAGCAGCATCGAGCCGTGGCCGGCGGACAGAACGAAGCGGTCGCGGTTCGGCCAATGCGGCTTCTTGGGGTCGAAGCGCAGATATTTGGTGAAAAGGACCGTTGCCACGTCAGCCATGCCCATCGGCATGCCAGGGTGGCCGGAATTCGCCTTTTCAACGGCATCCATGGCGAGGAAGCGGATCGCATTCGCCATCCGGTCATTTTGTTGGAGAGAGGTCATGGCTTTTCTGCAAACTCCGGGTGTCGGGGGATGGCCTCGAGCCTCCAAGACCATCGAGTGAAAGCGGCTGAGACATAGCAGTTGGGGCTGGCAAGTCAATAAATGGCGGCCCAAATCCGGGTGGCCCGCAGTGTTTTTTGACATTTGATCGCGCAGTTTCACAAAAGTCGAATCTTGCGTCGCGGACGTGCGGAAAGCATTCATCCACAAGATAGGCCGGCGGGCAGATGACGGGATTTATTGACGGGCCGTCGGCGAGCTGCATATCCTCTTGAAATGACAGGATCGGCGCAGAGGGCCGATTCGCAGATCCTGCACGGGAATCGAAAAGGCATGACGCCCACGGGCAAAACCATGGAAGCAGCGCTCAACGAGCTGAGACAGGCGATTTCGAACCTCGAAAATGCCGTCGACATGCGCATCGAGCGGCAGCGTGAGCAGGGCGAGATCGAAGGCGAGGTTCGGCGCGTGCATGCCGACCGTTCCCGGCTGGCGCAGGAGCTCGACCAGGCCGAATTCCGTGCCAACCGGCTGGAGGAGGTCAACCGCGAGGTGTCGCGGCGGCTGGTGACGGCGATGGAGACGATCCGCGCGGTTCTGGATCGCTGATAGAAAGAGTATGGCATGGCGCAGGTGACGGTAACGATCGACGGCAAGGCCTATCGCATGGCCTGCGAGGAAGGGCAGGAGGAACACCTGACCGATCTCGCCATCCGCTTCGACCACTATGTCGCCCATCTCAAGGGTCAGTTCGGCGAAATCGGCGATCTCAGGATCACAGTCATGGCCGGCATCATGATCATGGACGAGATTTCCGAGCTGACGCGCCGCGTCGCCGGGCTGGAATCCGAACTCGAGTCGCTGCGCGGCAATCGTGACACCGTGCTTGCCGCGACGGCACGCACCGAGGAAAATCTCGCAGCTGCCCTCAGCGAGGTTTCCAGCCGAATTCGCGGCATCACCGACAAGCTGAATGGCCGCGCCGCGCCTGAACTCAATTAAATAGGGACGGCCCGCCGTCGCCACTGGCGCGTCAGCGCAAACGACCTTATATATCGCGATGCGGTCTGCGCCTCTCGACAGGAACCACAATCCCTGGGGCCATACTCGATCCAAAGGGAGCTGTCCCTGGCCAGGCCTGTGGGCCTGGACACACGGCGCCCACCTACGTTTGTAGGCACCCAGGATCGTAAACATCCACCGGTGGTCGTGGATCGCACCTTTCCCTTTTATCGTCGGCAAAGACGCCTGGTGTGGCGGGCGAACGCGGCGCGTCCGCCCCTTTCAACGCGCCTGCTACTTCTTCAGGCCGGGAAGCGTGACCTGGAAGACCTGGAACATCGTATCGACGTCGGCGCCGCCCTCCGCCTTGTAGGCTGCGCCCACCTGGAAGCCGTCCTGCGTCAGGAAGTCGTTGTCGTTGGCGACGAACAGGAAGTAGTCGTCCGGCAGGTTCGGATCGAGAACGCTTGCAAGACCCATGGCTTCCCATTTTTCCGACAAATTGTTTTTGTCGTTCGGCGCGCCGTTGTGCAGGCCGAAGCGGGCAAGATCGGCCTTGTCGTTGAGGTCGATGAAGGGCGTCAGCGTTGCCGGCGTCAGCGAGGGATCGACGACGCCCTTTGGCGCGATCGGCTTGCCGGCGTCGAAATCGCTGCCGGCGATGTCAGTTGCTGCGGAGAGATCGACGACGTTGATCTTGCGGTAGAGCGAGGTGTCGCCTTTCACGCCCTGGCCGTTGCCGCTGTCGCGGGAGAGCATCAGGAAGGTCTTGTCGGAAAGGGCGACGATTTCGCTCTCTGCGGCGATCGTCGTCTTGTCCTTTGCATCCTTGAAGACCGGCAGCGGCACGACATATTCGTGCACCAGCTTCAGATGATCGGGGTCGGCGGCGTCATAGATCATCGCGCGGGTGTTCTGGCGCGTCGAGCTGGAATCGCCGCCGTCCTGGCGGGTGGCCGACTGCAGCACTGCGATGATGAACTTTTCATCCGGCGTCATCGCCATGCCTTCGAGGCCCTGATTGTTCTGGCGGCCGGTCTCCGGGTCCTTCGGATCGGGCGCGGAGGCGCCGGGGCCGGGATTGTTGGAGGCAAAGCTCAGCGCGCCCTTGCGCATCGGCAAAAGCGCCTTCGGCGGCTGGGTGGCCGAAAGCAGATGGCCGTCGGCCGAGAAGCGATAGATGTAGGGGCCGTATTCGTCACTGACGAACATGGTGCCGTCGGCCATGCGGATGATTGCTTCGTTGTCGAGCGCGATCTTGCCGTTTGCAGCCTGCGGCAGCGGCGGGAAGTTGCCGGCAGCGGGGCGGACACCGGATTCCGGATCGAGACCGGTCATGTCCCCACCCTTGTCATCGAGGAAGAGCATGGAATCGGCAAGCTTTGCGTCGACGCCCGACTGTTCCTTGCCGGCCTCGGGGGCAGCACCCGGAGCGGTCGGGGTCAGACCTATCGAGATGGTGTTCAGGCGAGGGCGGTAATCGACGGTGCCGGCGACGTTGTAACCGCGGTCGGGCAGCAGGTAGAGCGTGCCCTTGTAGCTGGCGCCGTCGCGGCTCAAGGCGGCGGGATCGATCGCCATGCCGGAGCCGGAACCGAAGGTTTCACCGAATTTGTCGCGCTGGTTGGCCGGGATGCGGCCAACGCCGACCAGGCCCTTGTTGACGAAGGTGAGGCTGCCGACGGTGGCGGAATTCTCAGCGCTCGCAACGGCCGGAATGGCGACGGATGCTCCGAGAATAGCGGCAAACAGCCGCGATGCGTATGGTCTGACGTTCTTCATGAAATAGCCTCTCGGTCAAAAGCGTTCCTGCAACGGTGCCCACCCGCAGGCTGGACTCCGGCTCAAATGAAATCCGGCTTTGGATTCAGTTTCCTGAGGGCAGAACACGCCCGGATTTCGTCCCCCCGTGTCCCGGGCTTAACGGTCTAAGGCGGGATCGTGATATCTGGATGACGCTTTGGCAGTCCGTCGCGATCGCAAAACCGCTGCACAGTTTTGCGCTATATGCACTAACGGACCGGATAGGGCCCTTCGGCAAAGACCTCGTCGTGATAGCCTTTGGAACCGACAGCGAGCGCCAGCGGGCTCCGCCATTCCCGTCGGTCGCGCAGGCAATCGAGCAGGAAGCGAAAATCATACCGCGGCCGCCAGCCGAGTTCCCGCCTTGCGCGTTCGTTGACGTAGACGCGATCGAGTGTCGGGAACATCTTCCAGCCGTGTTCGGCATAAAGGGCGCCCACGCCCGGAAAGAGCCGCTCGACGACAGCCGGCGCGTCTTCCCTGATCTCGGCGAGATCGGCCGACGAAAACGGCGTCGTGGCGGAGACGATGTAGCGGCCGAAGCCGATTGCCGGCGCTCTTTCGAGTGCGAGAAAATGGGCGGCGACCACATCGCTGATATCGACACGGCGATGAAGCAGCTCGTTGGCCCGGGCATTTTCCGGCGAATAGTGGTTGCGAACGTCATGATCGTCGTCGCTTTCGGGGAAGAAGCGCGAGGTCCGGAGAACGACAACAGGCAGGCGGGATTTGCGGGCGAAGAGTTCGCAGACGCCTTCGGCGGCGAGTTTCGTCACGCCGTAGATATTCCTTGCAACAGGAAGCACGTCCTCCGTGACCCACGCCGCCGGTTCGCCGGCAGCCGGCGTCAATGCGGCGCCGAAGGCGCTGGTGGTGCTGGTGAAGACGAAGCTTGAAACAGCCGAGGCGGCGGCCTCTTCGAGCAGGTTCAGCGTGCCGCCGACATTGGTGTCGAGGAAATCGCGATTGCCGTGGGTTGCCACATGCGGCTTATGCAGCGTCGCGGCGTGGATGACATGGCGGACGCCAGTCATGGCCTGGCTGACGAAGGCGCAGTCACCGATCGAGCCGACCATGTCGGTAAATGCCGAAGGCTTGATATCGATGCCGCGCGCCCACCGGCCTTCCGCCCTCAGAGTGCGCATCAGCGCCTCTCCGAGATGGCCGGCACTTCCCGTCACCAGTATCGTCATCGCATCCTCTCCTGACCCTTCGGCGGCGGACGCTATAAAGGCCGGTGTCCGGAGACAACGCATAAATTATGCAGGGGAATGCAGGAAAGCTGCAGGGTCAGTCGATTGTCGTGACGAGGCGGCCGGCGCTGCCGTCGGAAAGCGTGATCCGGTCCCACGTCACCCGGCCGGCTGTGATCGGCATCAATGCATTGTCGTTGGCGCCGGTTTCAAACGTCAGTGACAGGAGCCTGCCTTCATGCCAGCCACGCTCCTCCAGAGACTGTTCGTTGGCGGCGATTTCAGCGGATGCGTAGGAAAAAAGCGAGCGGCCGAGAAAGGCGGCGAGCGGTGCGCGCCACTCCGCCTGGCGTGAGCGGGAGGCGGACAGCAGCCGGTGGGTAACGTCGCAGATCAGATGCACCGGTCGGATGGAATCCTCGACCAGCCGCTTCAGTGCCGCATCGGCCGAGACATGCTGCGGCGAAGCGAAAATCCGCTCCAGCCTGACGGCCTGCTCGGGCGAGAGGGCGAGCTGACCGCGTTCCCAACGCGAAACGGTCGCCTGGTTGACGCCAAGGAGTTCGGCGAGATGCTGTTGCTTCATGCTGCGCAACACCCGCATACGGCGTATGCCAGTCCCCGATATCGTCATCTGTCCTGCGCCCCATATTTTCCGTCAGCTTACGCTTTCAGCGAGGCGGGAGACAAGTTGCTCCGTTATTCCGGCTGGCTTTCCAAATCACCTCTCAATCGGTCGAGGATCGAGAGCGCATGGCCGGCATAGGCGCTGATCCAGCGGTCGTAGATGTGTTTGATCGGCAGGCTGTTCAGGTGGTTCCAGCGCTCGCGGCCTTCCTTCCTGGCGATGACCAGCTCGGCTTCCTCCAGCACTTTCAGATGCTGCATCACCGTGCAGCGGTCCATCTCGGGAAACGTTTCGCAAAGCGCACCTGTCGTGCGGGGTCCATCCCTGAGAAGGTCGAGGATTTCCCGCCGGCGATGATGGGCCAGCGCCTTGAAAACAGGATCGTCTTGTGATTCGCTTGACATGTTATGTTTTTATAACATAATGACGCCAGGTGCAATGGAGAAGAGGAGAACTGCCATGTCTCTCGGAATCCGCGTTTCCGGCCGTATCGGCCGTCCCGTCGCCGACGTATTCGATGCCGTCGTCAATCCGAAGAAGCTCAGCAGCTATTTCACCACGATCGGCGGGGCGAGCGCGCCGCTCGTCCAGGGCACGACGGTGACCTGGTGGAAGGACGCGCCGGTCGCAGTGGTCGAGCTCGTGCCGGAAAGCCGCATCGTCTTCCGCTGGGACGGCGGCACAGCGGAGGACAAGACCAGGTACAAAACGCTGGTAGAGATGAACTTCAAGCCGCTGGAGGATGGCGGCACGCTGGTGACGATCGCCGAAAACGGCTGGCGCGAGGACGAGGCCGGCCGGCGCGGCACTTATCTCAACTGCGAGGGCTGGACGCAGATGCTTTGCAGCATGAAGGCCTTCGTCGAATACGGCATCAATCTGCGCGAGGGCATGTATCTCAGCGAAATGAAGGGCGAGCCGGCGAGCGCACCGGATGTTTGACCAACAGGCAGGTCTTGAGGAGGTCGGCGGTGCATCGGCAGACTTCGCTTGCCTGTCACACTGCGGGTGCTAGTTTCCGGAGTCGATACTTCATCTCGGTTCGAGGAGATTCATTATGCAGCTTGGTATGGTTGGTTTGGGCCGCATGGGCAATTACATGGTCCAGCGGTTGATGCGGGGCGGTCACGAATGCGTCGTCTACGACGCCAGGCCGGAGAGCGTTGCCGAGCTCGTGGGCCTCGGTGCGACCGGCAGCGCATCGCTCGAGGAATTCGTCTCGAAGCTCGCGCATCCGCGCGCGATCTGGCTGATGCTTCCGGCGGCGATCGTCGACAAGGTGCTGGCGAGCCTGGTGCCGCTCTTGCAGAATGGCGATATCGTCATCGACGGCGGCAACTCCTATTACCACGACGACATTCGCCGTGGCGCCGAGCTGATCAGCAAGGGTATTCATTATGTCGACGTCGGCACCAGCGGCGGCGTCTTCGGCCTCGAGCGCGGCTATTGCCTGATGATCGGCGGCGAGAAGGGCACCGTCCAGCACCTTTCCCCGATCTTTGCGGCGCTCGCACCCGGCGCCGGCACCACGGAAGCCTCGCCGAACCGCACCGCCGAAGCAGTTGCGGCCAGCACCGCCGAGCAGGGTTACCTGCATTGCGGCCCGCATGGGGCCGGCCATTTCGTCAAGATGGTGCATAACGGCATCGAATACGGCCTGATGGCCGCTTATGCTGAAGGCCTGAACATCCTGAAACATGCCAATATCGGGGCCGCCTCGCACGAGACCGATGCGGAAACCGCGCCGCTCGCGCATCCCGAACATTTCCAATACGACTTCAATCTGCAGGATGTCGCGGAAGTCTGGCGCCGCGGCAGCGTCATCACCTCCTGGCTGCTCGATCTCACGGCCGATGCGCTGCATGTCGATCCGGCGCTGTCGAAATATGCGGGACGTGTCTCCGACAGCGGCGAAGGCCGCTGGACGATCATGGCGGCAATCGACGAAAGCGTGCCGACGCCGGTGCTGAGCGCTGCGCTCTACGGCCGCTTCTCCTCGCGCGACAATGACGAGTTCGCCAACAAGGTGCTGTCGGCGATGCGCGCGGGCTTCGGCGGCCACGTGGAAAAGCCGGCTCCGAAATCCTGAAGGCAGGCGGCTCTTTCCGCCTCTATTGGGGCAACGCCGTCATCCTGAGACAGCGGGCTTAACGGCCCGGGCCCAGGGAGGCGGCGACATCGGCCCCGGCACACTTTCGGACGACATGCATTAGCCATCGGTATGGTTTTCCTACGGCTTGCTGGCGGCAGCGGTCGCGAGTATCCATTGCTGAAAAGGGAAATGTCGAGGCTGCTTCGTCCAAGCGGCCGGCACTCCATTGGAGGCGGTTATGGAGCGTGGCAGGGCAGCGGGCTTGAAGGCCGCCATATCAGGTGTGCTGGCCGTCATTGTGCTTTCGGGAGCGTTTTCGCCGGGCTTTGCCCAGATGCCACCCGCGCAAGCGCCGGCCGCGGCCGCCCCGCCGGCCCAGGTGCGTGAGATGATGCAGCTCATGCAGACGCCTGAGGTCAAGCAGTGGATGTCGACGCAGATGGCGGCGACGCCGGCCGGAAATGCGGCGGCTGAAAACCAGATGTCGATCCTGTCAGGCCTGCTGCAGCATGCCCGCCGGCATGTGTCGATGGTCTCCGATGCGGCGATGACGCTGCCTTCGCAGATCGGCAACGCCTCCTCGCTGCTCTTCGGCGAAATCGCCGCCAACGGCTGGATGCGCATGGCGGCGCAGTTCCTGGCGATTTTCCTGCTGGGCGGGATCGTCGAAATCATTGCCCGTCATGTTTTCCGCCGCCGCCGCCATCGGTTGACGCAGCTGGCGGGCATGCATCTGGCGCCGCGCGTCATCCCGGCGCTGATCTTTGCGGCAACAACGGTGCTCACGCTTCTCAGCTTGGGCTGGCCGCCGTTCAGCCAGAGCATCGCGATCGTTTGCGTCGTTGCGCTGATCGTCCAGCGCTTTACGATCTGCCTCGGCGGCGTGCTGGTCGATCTCATCGGGCTGGCGCGGGCCGAAGAAGAACGGCAGGGCATCACCGCTCCGACCATGCCGGGCCGTGCCGTCGCACTCTTCTGGTATCGCGGCTGCGCGACCTTCATCATCTATTTCGTTTTCGGATGGGCGGTGATCCAGTCGATGGAGCCGCTCGGCTATTCCCCGAGCGTCCGGCTCCTCGTCGGCTACATCCTCGGCATCGGCCTGCTGCTCATCGCGATCGAGGCGGTCTGGTCGCGGCCGCACAAGGACGAGAAGCGCGGTCACGGGATCTCCTGGGCGCTCACTGTCTATTTCCTGCTGCTCTGGAGCCTGTGGGTCTCGGGCTTCAACTGGCTGCTCTGGCTCGGCGTATACACGCTGCTGCTGCCGCGCGTGCTCGCCGTCTCGACGCTCGCGGTGAAGTCGCTGCAGCAGACCGAAGCGAGCTTCCTTGCCACGCGCCGCATTGCGACCGTGCTGCTCGACCGCGGCGTGCGCGCGCTGATCATCGCCGTTGCCGCCGTCTGGTTCGGGCGGATGCTCGGCGTCGGCGCCGACACGATGGCCGCCGGCGACACGGTGGTCGACAAGATCGCCCGCGGTGTCATCGGCGGTATCGTCATCCTGCTGGCGGCCGACCTGTTCTGGCACGTGGTCAAAGCCTATATCGACGGCCAGCTGCTCGACTCGCCCCTGGACGGGGCTGCCACGGATGAGGAGAAGGCCAAACGCGCGCGGATGCAGACGCTGCTGCCGATCTTCCGCAACATCCTTGCCGTCGTGATTGCCGTCATCGCCGTGCTGATGGTGCTTTCGGGCCTCGGTATCGAGATCGGACCGCTGATCGCCGGTGCCGGCGTCGTCGGCGTCGCGGTCGGCTTCGGCGCGCAGACGATCGTCAAGGACGTCATCAGCGGCATGTTCTATCTCTGGGACGATGCCTTCCGCGTCGGCGAATATATCGAAAGCGGCAGCCACAAGGGTGTGGTCGAAGCTTTCAGCCTGCGCTCGGTGAAACTCAGGCACCATCGTGGGCCGCTGACGACGGTGCCCTTCGGCGAACTCGGCGCGGTGAAAAATCTCAACCGTGACTGGACGATCGACAAGATCAGCCTCAACGTCAAATACGACACCGATCTCGTCAAAGCGAAGAAGGTGATCAAGCAGATCGGGCAAACGCTGCTCGAAAATCCTGAATTCGGGCCGCATATCATCGAGACGCTGAAGATGAAGGGTGTCGAACAATTCGGCGAATTCGCGATCGAGATCCGCCTGTCGATGATGACGAAGCCCGGCGAGCAATTTGTCATCCGCCGCAATGCGCTGGCGATGATCCGCAACGCCTTCAAGGAAAACGGCATCGAATTCGCCGTGCCGACGGTGCAGGTGGCGGGCGATCGCGACGCGGATGTGGATGCTGCCGTCGCGCGCTACGCTGCGCATGCACGGGCCGGCAGTGAACCGGCCGCATGAGGGCAGGCGCTTTCTGCATACCGGCTTCTCCCCGCATTCAAATCCCTGTCATGGCGGCAAGGCATTCGTAAACTTACGAAAATGCAATGTGATGTTAAGCGCGCCTGCGCAAATTCGCCCCAATTGAGGATGATGGAGGCGCAGGCGGCGGGCTGGGGTAGCGTCGGGCAGGGCTTCATAGAGCTTATATGCCTCTTATGTTACGTCATTTCGGAAATGATTCCCCACCAGCTGGAAATTGCGCGCAGGTAAGAGATGTCGGGTCACGACAATTTGGAAGAAATGGAAGAGACGGACGGTTTTTTCCTCGGGCTTTTCAGACGTTACAGGACGCCGCTGACGGCAGCAGCGACACTGGTGGTCTTCTGCCTCGTCGGTTACGCGATCATGCAGCTCACCAACGAGGTGCGCTATGACGACGTCGTAGACGCGCTGGCGGCGACCCCGCCGAGCGCGATTCTGCTCGCGCTGTTCTTCACGGCGCTCAGTTTCCTCTCGCTTGTTTTCTACGATCTCAACGCCATCGAATATATCGGCAAGAAGCTGCCCTTTCCGCACGTGGCGCTGACGGCGTTCAGCGCCTATGCCGTCGGCAATACCGCCGGTTTCGGCGCGCTTTCGGGCGGCGCGATCCGCTACCGCGCCTATACGCGCCTCGGGCTCTCGCCGGAGGATATCGGCCGGATCATCGCCTTCGTCACGCTCTCCTTCGGTCTCGGGCTTGCGGGTGTAGCGGCGATCGCCCTCCTCATCATCGCCGACGAGATCGGGCCGCTCATCGGTGTCAGCGCCTTGCTTCTCCGCGTGATCGCCGGCTCGATCATCGCCATTCTCGGCGCAGCGATGATCATCGGCCGCGAGGGTCGCGCGCTCAATCTCGGCCCTGTGGAAATCCGCCTGCCGGATTCGCGCACCTGGTCGCGCCAGTTCCTCGTCACCGCCTTCGATATCGCCGCTTCGGCCTCCGTGCTTTACGTGCTGCTGCCGCAGACGGCGATCGGCTGGCCGGTCTTCCTCGCCGTCTATGCGATCGCCGTCGGTCTCGGCGTGCTGAGCCACGTCCCAGCCGGTTTGGGCGTGTTCGAAACCGTGATCATCGCGTCACTCGGCAGCGCGGTGAACATCGATGCCGTGCTCGGATCGCTGGTGATCTACCGGCTCATCTACCATGTATTGCCGCTTTTGATCGCCGTGCTCGCCGTGTCGGCGGCGGAGCTGCGTCGTTTCGTCGATCATCCGGCCGCCTCCAGCATGCGGCGCATCGGCGGGCGGCTGATGCCGCAGCTGCTTTCGGCGCTCGCGCTGTTGCTCGGCGTTATGCTGGTGTTTTCGAGCGTGACGCCGACGCCGGACCAGAATCTCGAATTCCTCTCCAACTATCTGCCGCTGCCGATGGTCGAAGGAGCGCATTTCCTCTCCAGCCTGCTCGGGCTGGCACTCGTCGTCGCCGCGCGCGGCCTCGGCCAGCGGCTCGACGGCGCCTGGTGGGTGGCCGTGTTCTCAGCGCTTGCCGCGCTGACTTTGTCGCTCCTGAAGGCGATCGCGCTTGTCGAAGCTGCTTTTCTGGCCTTCCTGATCTTCGGGCTCTTCGTCAGCCGGCGGCTTTTCACCCGCCACGCGTCGCTGCTCAACCAGGCGCTGACGGCGTCCTGGCTGATGGCGATCGCCGTCATCGTCGTCGGCGCTGTCGTCATCCTGCTCTTCGTCTATCGCGATGTCGAATACAGCAACCAGCTCTGGTGGCAGTTCGAATTCACCGCCGAGGCGCCGCGCGGGCTGCGCGCCGTGCTCGGCATCACCATCATCTCGTCGGCGATCGCCATTTTCAGCCTGCTCCGACCGGCGACCTTCCGGCCGGAACCGGCGACTGACGAGGCGCTGGTGCGCGCTGTCGAGATCGTCGGCAAGCAAGGCAATGCCGACGCCAATCTGGTGCGCATGGGCGACAAGAGCATCATGTTTTCCGAGAAGGGAGACGCCTTCATCATGTACGGCCGGCAGGGCCGCTCATGGATCGCGCTGTTCGACCCTATCGGCGATCATCGCGCCGTGCAGGAGCTCGTCTGGCGCTTCGTCGAAGCAGCGCGTGCAGCGGGCTGCCGTGCCGTCTTCTACCAGATCTCGCCGTCGCTGCTTTCCCATTGCGCCGATGCCGGCCTTCGCGCCTTCAAGCTCGGCGAACTGGCGGTGGCGGATCTCAGAACCTTTGAGATGAAGGGCGGCAAATGGGCGAACCTTCGCCAGACGGCGAGCCGCGCCCAGCGCGACGGGCTGGAATTCGCCGTCGTCGAACCCGATAACGTGCGCGAGATCATCGATGATCTTGCCGCTGTTTCCACGGCCTGGCTCGAACATCACAACGCCAAGGAAAAGGGCTTCTCGCTCGGATCCTTCGATCCCGACTACGTCTCGGCGCAGCCGGTCGGCATCCTGAAAAAAGACGGCAGGATCGTTGCTTTCGCCAATATCCTCGTCACCGAATCCAGGGAGGAGGGCACGATCGACCTCATGCGCTTCTCTCCCGACGCGCCCAAGGGCTCGATGGACTTTCTCTTCGTGCAGATCATGGAATATCTGCGCGGCCAGGGTTTCACCCACTTCAATCTCGGCATGGCGCCCCTCTCCGGCATGTCGAAACGCGAGGCGGCGCCCGTCTGGGACCGCATCGGCAGCACCGTTTTCGAACACGGCGAGCGGTTCTATAACTTCAAAGGCCTTCGGGCATTCAAATCCAAGTTTCATCCGCACTGGCAACCGCGTTATCTTGCGGTCTCCGGAGGGGGCAATCCGATGATCGCGTTGATGGACGCGACGTTTCTGATCGGGGGCGGATTGAAAGGGGTAGTGAGAAAATGATCAGAACAATTCTTCTTGCCACGGCATGCGCCTGCATGATCGCGGCCGCACCGGTAAGCGCCGCCGAAGAGACGACACAGGACTTCGAAACCGGGCTTATCCCGTCGCCGCACATCTTCCTGCCGGAGGGCGAGGTCAAGGGTACGGTGATGCTGATCTCGGATGCCGCCGGCTGGGGCGATTATGAGAAGGCCGAAGCCGACAGGCTGGTCGCCGAGGGCGCCGTCGTCATCGGTGTCGACTTTCCCTCTTATATCGAGGCGCTCAACCGGTATGACGTCAGCCTCAATGACGGCTGCATCTACATGGTCTCGGATATCGAATCGCTCAGCCAGCAGGTGCAGCGCGCGACCGGCAACAACGCCTATCATCTTCCGATCGTCGCCGGGATCGGCGAGGGCGGGGCCTTAGCGCTGGCGATAGCCGCGCAGACGCCGGATGCGACGATCGGCCAGACGCTTGCCGTCGATCCGCTCGCCGGGATCCCCCTCACCAAGGAGCTCTGCACGCCGGCTTCCAAGAAAGTGGTCGGCCAACGCACGGTCTATGGCCTCAGCGAAGGCGCTCTGCCGGACCCTGTCATAACAGTCTTCACGCCCAAGGCCGACCGGGACGGCCGGGCGCATGCCGAGGCGCTGAAGAAGGCCCATTCCGAGATCGAGATCCGCGATTCCACCGACGACGCGCAGACGGTGTTTGCCGATACGCTCGACGACCTCGTCACCGCTTCCGGCGCCTTCGGTAATCCCCTCGGCCTGCCGCTGGCGGTGCTGGAGACGACGCCCGCCTTCGATACGATGGCGGTGATCTATTCCGGCGACGGCGGCTGGCGCGACATCGACAAGGAAGTCGGCGGGAAGTTGCAGAAGGAAGGCATTCCCGTCGTCGGTATCGATTCGCTCCATTATTTCTGGTCGGAGCGCAAGCCGGAAGAAACTGCCGGCGATCTTTCGAAGATCATCGACTTCTATCGCAAGCAGTGGAAGGTGAAGCACGTGCTGCTCGTCGGCTACTCCTTCGGCGCCGATGTCGTGCCGGCGACCTACCAGCTCCTCAAGCCGGCTGAGAAGTCCGCGGTGGCGCAATTGTCGCTGCTGTCGCTGTCGCATCAAGTCGACTACGTCATCTCTGTTCTCGGCTGGCTCGGCCAGAAGACCGAAGGGGCGGGAGGCGATCCCATCGCCGATCTGAAGAACGTCGATCCGAAGCTCGTGCAATGCATCTACGGTAAGGACGACGATGACGATGTCGCCTGTCCGGCGCTGAAGGATAGCGGCGCCGAAGTCGTCGAACTGCCCGGCGATCATCACTTCGACGAGAACTACGACCTCCTCACCAAGTCGATCATCGACGGGCTGAAGAAGCGGCTGCAGGATTAGAGGCAGCGCTTGATTCACATAACCCGGAAATCGATTTCGATTTCCGGGTTATGTGCTACCGCATCAGCTTTTCTTCGCTCCAGCCGAGCTCCGCGACTTCCCTGCCGCGAAACCGTGCATCGTCGGCGACGATGAATTCGTCGAGCTGCGGCGGCGCGACGCTGGTGCCGGCAAGCATCGCATGCACTTGGCCGCGATGATGCGTCTGATGCTGGAAGAGATGGGCGAGCACGTCTTCCAGCCGTTCCTCCTGGATGCGGTCGCCACGGTGGAGGCTGACGATGGAGATCAGCCTTTCCGGCGCCAGCGCCTCGCATAGCGCAACCAGGCGCTGATCGACCTTTGCCTGCGCTTGCGCCAGCGATGCGACATCATCAAAGGGTTCGTCGATCTCGAAGGCCTTGAGCCCGAGCGTGCCGCCTTCCATGCCATCGACATAGAACCAGTCGACCGTGATGATGTGGTTCAAGGTTTCCTTGATCGAGGGGAAGAAGCTCGTGCGCTGCGCTTCGAATTCGCCGGGCTTCAATGCCGCGCAGGCCTGAAGCAGACGGTGGTTGGCAAGGGCATTGTTATAGGCGAGTTTGCGAAATGCCCTGACGGGATCGAAGCTCGGCATCGGCGCATCTCCTCTTCGCGCTGTTGGACTTGCCTGCGTCAGTTCTTGTCGTCGAGATTGCCGTCGCGCCAGACGAGATGACGTGGCGTCGCGGGCAGGGCCTCGATTTCATCGGCGATGAAATAGGGCGGGATATCGAGTTCGGTCAGGGCCTTGCGCGTCGCCGGCATCCATTTGAATTCGAGATGATTGTCGCCGTCTTCGACGCGGTGGATGATCTCTTCCGGCCGGAAGGGGAATTCCGGCGGGATCTCCATCAGATAATAGAGGCCGAGCTCGTGCCAGTCGCGCTGTTCGTAGTGGAAAAAATTCTCGACGATCCAGAGCAGGCGGGTGACGGTGACTTCGACGCCGAGTTCCTCCACCATCTCCCGTTTCAGCGTCTCCTCCGACGTTTCGCCGATTTCGGCCGTGCCGCCCGGAAAGGTCCAGAAGGGCTCGTGCACGGCGCGATGAACGAGCACGTGGCCGTCGCGAAAGCCGAGACCGGCGATGCGGTGGTTGAAACGCCCAGCGCCCGCAGTCAGGCGGATGTGAGTGCGCTTGGTCATGTCATTCTTATCCAAGATCGATCACGACGATTTCCGGCGGCACGCCGAAGCGGACCGGCGCAATGGAGCAGCCGAGGCCGCCCGATACAATGATATTACGCCCCTCTTCGACGATGTGGCCATAGGCGTATCGATTGCCGTAACACGAGGGCACGATCGGCGAACGGCCGAGGACGCGGATCTGCCCGCCATGGGTGTGGCCCGACAGCGTCAGCGAGACCCGCTCGGGCACGCGCGGAAAGATATCAGGCTCGTGGGCAAGCAGGATGACGGGCGCATCGTCGGTGACCTGAGCCATTGTTCCATCGAGATCGTTAAGGCCGAGGATCTGCGTGCGGCCCCATTTCCTGCCGGGCAGCAGCGCCAACTGATCTTCAAGGCCTGCGAGCCAGAAGCCGTGTCCGTCCTTTTCGAGCCGAACGGCGCGGTTGCCGTAAACAGGGATGCCGACATCGGCGAGGGCGCGGTGTCCGAAGGTTTCCATCCCGCCGTTCTTCTGGGCGGCTCTGTCCTCCCACCAATCGTGATTGCCCATGATCGCATGGACGCCGAGAGGAGCGTGCAAGGTGGAAAGCGCCTTGGACCATTGGCTCGAATGCACGTATTGCGTCACCATGTTCATGCCGGCGGCATAATCGCCGAGCAGGACGGTCACGTCGCCTTCGAGCTCGTTTGCCTTGCGGCAGATCGCTGCGATGCGGCTTGCCGACATCCAGGGTTCGCAAGCATGGAGATCGGCGAGCGCGACGACGCGGAGCTTGAGGCCCGGCGTCCATCCCGGCGGCGTCAGCCGGTAGCGAGTGATGTTGAGCCGCGCGAGGGGTTCATAGGCAAAGGCGTAGCCGCCGAGCGACATGACGCCCGCGACGCTGCCGCCGAGAACTTTGAAAAATCCGCGGCGGGTGATCACTCAGTCGTCCTCCTGGAACAGCCGGAACTGCGCCGCCTCCAGATCCTTGGGCGGCTGCATTCCCAGATGTTTCCACGCGATTGCGGTCAGAACGCGGCCGCGTGGCGTACGCTGAATGAAACCCTGCTGAATCATATAGGGCTCGATGATGTCCTCGATCGCGTCGCGCGGCTCGGAAAGGCCGGCAGCGATGGTTTCGATGCCGACCGGGCCGCCGCCGAAATTGACGGCAATCATGTTGAGGTAGCGCTTGTCGAGCTGGTCGAAGCCGACATTGTCGACCAGCAGCCGGGTCAGCGCCTCGTCGGCGATTTCGCGGGTGACGGCTTCGGCCCTTGCCACCTCGGCGAAATCACGCACGCGCCGCAGCAGCCGTCCGGCGATGCGGGGGGTACCGCGGGCGCGTCTTGCGATCTCGCGCGCACCTTCTTCGGTTATCGGCAGGTTCATCAGCCGCGCGCCGCGGCGCACGATCAATTCCAGCTCCTCGACGGTGTAGAAGCTGAGCCGCACCGGGATGCCGAAGCGGTCGCGCAGTGGCGTCGTCAGCAAGCCGAGACGGGTGGTGGCCGCAACCAGCGTGAATTTCGACAGATCGATCTTCACTGAGCGCGCGGCAGGGCCTTCGCCGATAATGAGGTCGAGCTGGAAATCCTCCATGGCGGGATAGAGGATTTCCTCGACGGCGGGATTGAGGCGGTGAATCTCGTCGATGAAGAGCACGTCGCGCTCTTCGAGATTGGTGAGCAGCGCGGCGAGATCGCCGGCCTTGGCGATCACGGGGCCTGAGGTCGAGCGGAAATTGACGCCCAGCTCCTTCGCCATGATCTGCGCCAGCGTCGTTTTGCCGAGGCCGGGCGGGCCGACGAAGAGCACATGGTCGAGCGCCTCGCCGCGGTTCTTTGCCGCCTCGATGAAGACCTTGAGATTGGCGCGCGCCTCTGCCTGGCCGGTGAATTCGTCCAGCGATTGCGGGCGCAGGGTGATGTCGAGATCTTCGCCCCGCTTTTCCGGCGATATCAGGCGGGCGGGTTCGCTCATGCTCTCATTCCGTTTTGAAACCTGTCACACCAATACACCAAAAGACGGCCGCCTCGACATCCCATCATCGGTTTTCCGACTTTCACCGCGCCAGTTCCTTTAGGCCCAGCCGGATCAGCTTGGCGCTGTCGGCGCCTTCTCCTGCCGTCTTCATCGCCGCGGCAACCGCATTCGCTGCCTGATCTCTGGTATAGCCGAGGTTGGTGAGCGCCGAAACCGCATCGGCAACCGGTGCGGCGGCGACACCTTCACCGAGTTCCTGTTTGAGAGCGATATTGATCGCCTCTCCGGCAAAGGCCGGCGCCCGGTTCTTGAGCTCGGTGACGAGGCGCATCGCCACTTTCGGCCCGACGCCCGGTGCGCGGGAGACCGCGGCGCGGTCCTGGAGGGCGATCGCATTGGCGAGTTCGCCCGGCGTCAGCGTCGAGAGCACGGCGAGCGCCACCTTGGCGCCGACGCCCTGGACGCTCTGGAGCATGTTGAACCATTCCCGCTCCAATGCGCTCGTGAAGCCGAAGAGCTTCAGTTGATCCTCACGCACATAGGTCTCGATGAAAAGTACGCAGGCCTCGCCGACCGAGCCGAGCTTGGAGAGCGTACGGGCCGAGCAATAGGCGACGTAGCAGACGCCGTGCACATCGACGAGCACATAGTCTTCGCCGATCTCGTCTATGGTGCCTTTCAGCTTGCCGATCATGGGTCGTGGTCTCTCAGGGGTGCGTTTCGGGAGTGATGATTTCAACGGAGGGAAAGTAGGCGCGATAGCCTTTCGGATCTCGGGTCAGGAGCCTATAGCCTCGGATTGCCGCATGCGCCCCAATCAGAAAATCGGGCAATATGCGTTCACGTCCACCACCCGATTGGCGATAGAGCCGAAAGGCGGCCGCGGCGGCAAAAGCGGCAGGCCAAGGAAGGTTCTCCCGCCGAAACTCCTCCTGCGGCAAAAGCCGCTCGACTTCGTCAATGTCTCTATAGCGGACGGAAAACTCGGCATAGATGATCGGATTGATCAAAACCGGACCGCTCTTGAAGGCCAGAAAAGCCTGCTGTCGAGACCAGCCATGCCACTCCGAAGATGGTATGGCGAGGTCGACAAGCACATTGGTGTCTAGAAGCGTTGCCACCGTCAGCGATCACGTGTCAGCGACATGAGCTTTTCAGCATCAATCGTCTGGTCCCCGGTTCCTTGCAAGCGATCGACAGTCTGCAGGAACCTGTCGAGCCTGCCGCGGTCCTCAATCTCCTGCTTCCCATTTTTCGGTGCGAGAACCAGCTTTCCATTCTCGACCGAGAAGATTACTTCGCTGTTGAGTTCAATGCCGGCAAGTTCGCGCAAATCGCGGGGAATGGTCACCTGTCCTTTTGACGTGACGCGCATAGCTCACTCCTTGTTCATACGGTAAGAATAATCATTACTGCATGAACAAGTCAAGAACATACTACCCCGCGAGCGCCTGGCGCATCCGGTTGCTGCCGCGATTATGGGCATGGCAGATGGCGATCGCCAGGGCGTCAGCGGCGTCGTTGCCCTTGAATTCGACTTTCGGCATCAGGATCTTCAACATCATATGGATCTGCTGTTTTTCGCCGTGGCCGACGCCGATGACGGCCTTCTTCACGGCGTTGGGGGCATATTCGGATACCGGCAGCCCGGCGCGTGCCGGCACCAGCATGGCGATGCCGCGGGCCTGGCCGAGCTTCAGGGTCGCGACCGCATCCTTGTTGACGAAGGTCTGTTCGACAGCGGCTTCATCAGGCTTGTGGCTGTGAACGATCTCCGCCAGGCCGTCATGCAGTTGGCAAAGGCGGGAGGCGAGGTCCATGTCGCCGTCCGAAGTCACCGTTCCCGATGCCACGAAGCGCAGGGAATTGCCAAGCGTGTCGATGATTCCCCAGCCGGTGCGGCGAAGACCCGGATCGATGCCGATGATGCGAATCGTATTTTGCATGGTTCAACCTATAGCGATTGGGAAATAACTGCCATTGATATGTGAACAAAACAAAAACATCCGAGTTTTAGGCGCGCCATTTACTGCGAATTAAAACAGATGTCCGAATTCTAGCTCGGTCGATCGGGCATGCGCCACATGCCCGGGCTGGCAGACGTCGTTCAGAAGGGTTCGTTGCATATGGCTCAGAGATTTCAGTCCCTGTCCTTCAAGGTTATTGCCACATTCATCCTGATGACCGTGCTGTCGATCGCAGTCATCGACGTGCTCGCCTATTTCGCCAGCAGCCGCATCTCCGACGAGCAGGCGCTGAAGGCCAAGGAAAGCGTGCTGATCTTCCGCGGCGACATGCTGCAGGATCAGCTGGCGCAGCTTGAAAACCAGGCCAATTCGATCGCGCGCATCGAGGCGCTGCAGATGTCGATCACCAGCCTCAAGAGCGGCTGGAAAACCATCGAGAAGACCTCGGGCGATGCCCGCGCCGAGCTGAAGAAGGTTTTCATATCGGGCAATCCGAACCCGGCCGACCAGCGCGAGAAGCTGATGAAGCCGGAAGGGCCGAGCGGCTTCTATTATTCGAACCATGAAAAGACCCAGGGTGAAGTCGCCCGCGACCTCGAGGATACCGCCTTCAGCGACCTGCTGATCGCCGATCTCGACGGCACAGTCCTCTATTCCTACAAGAAGGATGACGATTTTGCCGAGAATCTGAAGTCGGATGCCTGGAAGGCGACCGGCGCCGGCATCGCTTTCGCCAAGGCCATCGAGAATACCGCCAAGGCGACCGACGACGCTGCGCCGACAGGCTTTTCCGGCCTTCGCGTCGATGTGGCCAGCGGCAGATCGGCAATCTTCTATGCCGTGCCGATCGTCAAGCTCGGAGCGGCCAAGGGCATCATTCTCTTCAAGGTGCGAGACGATATCGTCGCCGGCATTCTTGCCAAGGGCATCGTCCAGGGCAACACGGCGCGGGCGGCGATCGTCTCCGCCGATGGATCCGCCGTCGGTCTTGACGGAAGCGGCAAGCTTTCGACGCTCGATACCGCACCTTTCACCTTCATCAAGGACGCACTTGCCAGCTCGGCGATGACGGTTGCCGATTTCAACCGGGCAGACGGCGCGGCCCGCGCCTATGTCCGCGGCATCGACTATCGCGGCGATCGCTTTCTCGTGGTCGAGAGCGTGCTCCTGAGCGAGCTCAATGCCGGTTCGATCGAGATCGCCATGTTGCTGACGATGATCGGCATCGGCGTGCTCGTCGTCATGGCGGTTGCGACCGGGCTCGTGACCAATCTTCTGTTTTCGCCGCTGGCGCGCCTTGCCGGCGTCACCCGTGATGTCGCAGACGGCAAGCTCGACAGTGAGATCGGCAGCCTGAACCGCAAGGACGAGATCGGCACGATGGCGAACGCGCTTGCCCGCTTCCGGCAGTCACTGATCGAAGGCCGCGAACTCGAAGCGGCCAGTGAGGAGACGCGCTTGCAGGCCGAGCACGACCGCCAGCAGAATCTTGCCGAGCGCGAGGCCGAGGCGAAGTCGCTGCAGCAGGTGGTGGAGGCGCTCGACGAGGGCCTGCATCATCTGGCGAACGGCGATCTGGCCTATCAGATCGACACCCGCTTTCCGAACGAGCTCGAAAGCCTGCGCGTCAATTTCAACGAGGCGCTGGCGACGCTGAGCGAAACCATGACGGCGATCGGCGGCAACTCGATGGCCGTGCGCGCCGGCTCCGAGGAGATGCGCACCGGTGCCGACGAGCTTGCCGCGCGCACCGAGCGACAGGCCGGCTCGATCACCGAGACGGCGAATGCGATCAGCGCTATCACCCAGTCCGTCCGCCGGCAGATCGAGCGCGCTGAGCAGGCTGAACGCATTGCCCGGGACGCCAAGAAGGAAACGACCGGCTCCGGACAGATCATGCGCGAGACGATCGCGGCGATGGAGGCCATCCAGGCCTCCTCGCGCCAGATCAACACGATCATCTCCGTCATCGACGACATCGCCTTCCAGACCAACCTCCTGGCACTCAATGCCGGCGTCGAGGCGGCGCGTGCCGGTGAATCAGGCAAGGGTTTCGCCGTCGTCGCCATGGAAGTGCGCGAGCTCGCCCAGCGCTCGTCGAGCGCGGCCAAGGAAATCTCCAGCCTGCTGCAGAAATCGACCCACGAGGTCGAAAGCGGCGTGGCGCTTGTGGAAAAAGCGGGCATTGCCCTGACCGGTATCGGTGCCCATGTCGAGGCGATCAACGGCCAGATCAACGAGATCATGGAATCGACCCGCGAGGAGGCCGGTACGCTGCGTGAGATCAATAGCGCCGTCGCCGAACTCGATGCGATGACGCAGCAGAACGCCTCGATGGTCGAGGAGACGACCGAGGCGATCCACCGGCTGGCAACGGAAGCACTGCAGATGGACCGCCAGCTCGGCAATTTCACGCTGCCGCACGGCCACGCGCCGAGCGCCGAGGTGCATGTGCTGCGCCGTCACCGGTAGACCTCGTTTCCAGCACCGGGTAGGGGTCGCGTTCGCGCGGCCCTTTTTGTTTGCGTGCATGGTTTGGAATGGTGGGGGCGGGAACCTACATAAGCCACACCCTTCAACTGCCGGCAGGTTTCCCATGGTTCCCTTCTCCATACTCGACCTTTCCCCCGTTGCCGAAGGCAGCACCGTCAGCCAATCTCTCGCGAGTTCGGCGCGGATGGCTCAGAAGGCTGAGGAATTCGGCTACAAACGTTTCTGGCTCGCAGAACATCACGGCATGCCGGGGATCGCCAGCGCCGCCACGGCAGTCGTCATTGGCCATGTCGGGGCCGCCACCAAGCGTATCCGCATCGGCTCCGGCGGCATCATGCTGCCCAACCATTCGCCGCTCGTCATCGCCGAGCAGTTCGGCACGCTGGAGGCGCTTTTCCCCGGCCGCATCGATCTGGGTCTCGGGCGCGCGCCGGGAACCGACATGCGCACGGCGCAGGCGTTGCGGCGCAACCTGGAGGCCGGCGCAAACAGCTTCCCGAACGATGTCGTGGAGCTGCAGCAGCTTCTCGACAAGCCGGTCGAAAACCAGGCAATTCTTGCGGTGCCGGGCAACAATTCGCATGTCCCGATCTGGCTGCTCGGCTCCAGCCTCTACAGCGCCCAGCTTGCCGGCATGCTCGGGCTTCCCTATGCCTTCGCCTCGCATTTTGCGCCCGACATGCTGCTCGATGCCATCGCGATCTACCGCGACCGTTTCCAGCCCTCGGCGACACTCGACAAGCCCTATGTGATGGTTGGCGTCATGGGCGCGGTGGCGGCGACGGACGAGGAGGCGCGGTTCCATTTCACCTCCGCCCAGCAGCAGTTCGTCAACCTGCGCCGCAATGTTCGCCTGCCGTTCCCGCGTCCGGTGGCCGATATGGAGGGCTTCTGGTCGCCGATGGAGAAGATGAACGTCGAACACACGTTGCGCTATGCCGTCGTGGGCTCGCCGAAGACGGCGGAGGCTAAACTGACCGGGTTTCTACAGGAAACGCAGGCCGACGAGGTGATCATCTCGATGCCGATCCACGACATCGAGACGCGGCTGCGTTCGGTGGAACTGTTTGCGGGGCTGGGAAATTTCATGCGGGCTGCCGCGTAGGGTTTGACCGCCGGCGCTCCGGCAGAAGATACATCCTTCCACAAACAAGAAACCCGGCGTCGCGGCCGGGTTTTCCACTGACGATGGTCTGAAGAAATCAGGCGGAGAGTTTCGCCAGAACCTCTTCCGAGACTTCGAAGTTGGAATAGACGTTCTGCACGTCGTCATCGTCTTCGAGAGAGTCGATGAGCTTCATCAGCGACTGGGCCTTTTCCTCGTCCACCGGCACGTTGTTCTGGGCGCGCCAGACGGCTTTGACGGTTTCGGCTTCGCCGAGGCTAGATTCCAGGGCTTTCGACACTTCGCCGAGAGCTTCGAAGCCGCAGGTGATGTAGTGGCCGTCTTCATCGGTCTCGACGTCATCGGCGCCGGCTTCGATCGCGGCTTCCATCACCTTGTCGGCGTCGCCGACGGAAAGCTTGTAGGTGATTTCGCCGACATGGTCGAAGGAGAAGGACACGGAACCGGTTTCGCCGAGAGCGCCGCCGGCCTTGGTGAAGATCGAGCGGACGTTGGAGGCGGTGCGGTTGCGGTTGTCGGTCAGGGCCTCGACGATGATCGCCGTGCCGCCCGGGCCGTAGCCTTCGTAGCGGACTTCGTCGTAGTTTTCGCCGTCGGCGCCAGCTGCCTTCTTGATGGCGCGGTCGATATTGTCCTTCGGCATGGACTGGGCCTTGGCGTTCTGGATCGCCAGGCGAAGGCGGGCGTTCATCGTCGGGTCGGGCAGGCCGGCCTTGGCGGCAACGGTAATTTCGCGCGCAAGCTTGGAGAACATTTTCGACCGCACGGCATCCTGACGGCCCTTGCGGTGCATGATGTTTTTAAACTGTGAATGGCCAGCCATGGCACCCCTGTTCACGTCTCATTGTTCGGAATGGGCCGCCTTATAAGAGCGAAACGACACCCGTTCAAGGAAAAAGCGGTGGATTTGCCGCACGATGCGCGGGCCTGCCGCCCGTCTCAGTCAACGGTCAATCGCTTGCGGCTGGCAAAGAAACCATGTCCGTCCCGGCGTCGGCAGCGCAGCCCCTCCGTGCCGGAGGTGCAGGAATAGGGCCCACCGCTCCAGCTGTCGCCATAGTCAAGAATATGTTCCTCGCTGCAGCAGGCGGTATCGCCGACCATCTTGAAGATTTCGGCCTTGCCGCTCCCCGACAGGATGAGGCGGGTCCAGACCGGCTCTTTGCGCTCGCAGGCAAGCTCCGGACCACCATCTTCGGGAACATACATTTCGACGCCGCCCTTTGGCGTATAGACACAGCCAATATTCCTTGTGGGCGTGACGAAGACGACTTGACCATTCTCGTCGGGCTTGAAGGTCTTTTCGGCCGCAAGGACTGTCGGCGCAAAGGCAGTGCAAAAAATCAAAGCCAGAATCGAATGTTTTGTGCGCATGGTGATCCCTTCTTGGTCAGGCGCACTATCGCATATTCTCGCAGGCTGAAAAGACGACGTCGCCCGCTGCCTCTGCGGGGAACAAAGGCAGTGGGATGGCGTTTCAACCGAACTCCCTCCAACGGAAAGGAACGGTCATGGCAAGTCTCAGCGAGGCGCGGGAACAACCAGCACGTCAGCTTTGGGATCAGGTCAACAATGTTCATGCCGGCATGCTCGGCGTTTCCGGCCTGGACATGCACATGCAGCCGATGGCGCCGCATGCCGATCCTACCACCAACACGATCTGGTTCTACACCAAGACCGATGCCGACATCGTGCGCGCCATCAAGCCCGGCAGCCGCGCGCATTTCTGCGTCGTCGGCAAGGATCATGATTATCACGCCTGCCTTGCCGGCGTGATCGACGTGCGCCACGATCCTGCAAAGATCGAGGAATACTGGAGCTCGGTGGTGGCGGCCTGGTATGACGGCGGCAAAAAGGATCCTAAGCTCACCATGCTTTCCCTGCATGTCGACGATGCCGAGATCTGGATTTCCACCGGCAATACGCTGAAGTTCGGCTGGGAGATCGCCAAGGCCAACCTCGATGACGACAAGATACCGGATGTGGGCATCAAGCGTCATCTGCAATTCGCTTAACGAGCAAAGCCTAGAGGGAACTGCCGGGCCTTTTTACCGCACGCCCTTCAGGACGTAGATCAGCGGCTTCTTCGGTAGCGTGCGCATGGAGACCGTGATGCTGTCGTCAGGGGCGTAGGCGACATCGAAATCCTTGCCGAACATGGCGAGAAAGGCCTCGACCGGCGGACCGCGGCGGTGCATCGGCAGGATCAGCGATGAGCGCAGCCGCTTGATGACGCGGCTCATGCTGTCGGCGCCCATGGTGAGGCCGCCGTCGACGGGCACCATGACGACATCGAGGCGACCGATCTCGGTATAGTGCGAATCCGTCAGCTCGTAATGCAGATGGCCGAGATGGCCGATGCAGAGGCCGGCGATCTCGAAAATGAAAATGGAGTTGCCGTTTTCCTGCGAGCCGCCGAGGCCGTAGCTGAAGCGGATGTCGGTCGTGACGTTGCGGATATGGGCGTCGCCGACGACCAGATTGACGTTGGCCTTTTCGCCCGGAACGTCGCTCCACCCATGGAGCACATGCTTGATGCCGGGATCGGGCGTCAGAGTGAAGTGGGTCGGGTGCGCCTTGTTCATGGTCACGACATCGGGTGTCGTCGCCGGCCTGTACCAGCCGTTATAGTCTGTCGCGATGACGATGCCGGCGGGCGTTTCGATCTCGAAGGTGGAATGGCCGAGGAAGGTGAGCTTGACGTCTTCGCCCTCGGAGACGGCAGGCAGCGTCGGCGCCCCGGAAAAGCTTGCGAAGATCGCCCTGGGGAGATTTTGCGCGATCGCCTGGCACTGGCTGACGGGCGTTCGCTGTTCCTGTGCCGTGGCGGGGATCGCCGCGGCGAAGGTTGCAAGGCATGCGATAGCGAGGACAAGATATCGCGGCGTCATGCCACCCTCCGGCGCTTTCACTGAGAGCGCCGCGCGTCCTAACGGCGCGCCAGGGACGCTCGATCACTTGGAATTGGCGGCGTGAGGATGCGGCATGAGGTCGCAGCGGTCCAGAGGAGGGTGCTCACAATCGCGTGTTGATCTGCGCGATGGCCTACCGCCAGAACTCCGGCACGGTCTCGGCCAGGCGCGGCCCGAGCCGGAGCGGCGCGATCTTTTCGGCCAATCCCGTCGCATCGGAAATCTCCACGCCGACGCCGCAGATCGTCGCGGGGCCGTTTGCCGCCTCCATGCGGCCCTTCGGCATCTTGGAGATGAAGCGGTTGAGCGGCTCTTCCTTGTCCATGCCGAGCGAGGAGTCGTAATCGCCGCACATGCCGGCATCCGACATGTAGGCCGTGCCGCCGTTCAGGATCTGCGCGTCGGCCGTCGGCACATGCGTGTGGGTGCCGACGACGAAGCTGGCGCGGCCATCGACGAAATGGCCGAAGCACTGCTTTTCGCTGGTCGCTTCCGCATGGAAATCGAAGATGATCGCATCGGCCTGCTCCTTCAGCGGGCAGGCATCGAGGATCACTTCCGCCGATTTGAAGGGATCGTCGAGCTCCGGATGCATGAAGACCCGGCCCATGACATTGGCGACGAGCACACGCGCGCCGTTCCTGGCGTAGAAAAGCCCGGAGCCGCGGCCGGGCGTGCCCTGCGGATAATTGGCCGGCCGCAGGAATTGATCGTGCCGTCCGGCAAAGGCGACGGCTTCCTTCTGATCCCAGACGTGATTGCCTGTCGTCACCACATCGGCGCCGGCATTGATCGTTTCCAGAAAGATGTCCTCGGTGATGCCGAAGCCGCCGGCGGCATTCTCGCCGTTGACGACGACGAAATCGAGCTTGAGGTCGGAGATCAGCCCGGGAAGGCGGTCCCAGACCGCGGTGCGTCCCGTCTTGCCGACCATGTCACCCAAAAAAAGCAGTCGCATTCCCTATCCAATCCAAGAGGCAAAAAAGCGAAGGCCGCTTTCTGTCAGGATGGCATCCAGGCTTATGTCATGCGGCTCATCAGGCACATGTGCCACTTCCTGGCAGTCGAATGCAATGCCGATCAGCTTCGGATGCAGCCCTTTCTCTCTGAGCCGGCTGATGGCGCGATCGTAATGTCCGGCGCCGTAGCCGATGCGATGGCCGCGAATGTCGAAGGCCGAAAGCGGCACCAGCAAGATCTCGGGGTCGAGAATGGCAGCGTCGTCGGCGGGTCCGACCGTGCCGAAACCGGTCGCAACAAGCGGTGCGCCCTCGGCCAATTCACGAAAGACAATGGTTTGCCTGTCGAGGATTGCCGGCACACAGAGCCGCGCTCCGCGCGCCGCAAAACGTGCCATCAGCGGCCTGAGATCGGCTTCCGAGCGGATCGGCAGGAAGCCCGAGACGATCGTGCCCGGCGCAAAACCGACCGCTTCGCCGGCGTGATCGGCCATTGCTAGGCTTTTCGAAGCGCGTTCCTCGGGGGAGATGGCGTCGCGTGCCGACAGCCGTTCGTTGCGCAACTGCGCTTTCAATTCTCTAGCGGTCATTGGATCTGCCGGGTATGGGAAAGTTCGACCGAGCATAGACGGCTGGATGGCCGATGCAATGCCGGGTGCGACAGCGCCGCGCCCGTTTCACGCCTCGCCCGCGGAGCGTCAGACGACGATGCTTGTCGGTATCGTCGTTGTGGTGACGGAGAAACCTGCCATGTCGGGGACAGGATTGGACTTGGCCTGCTGGCGCAGTTCGCGCATCGCCTTTTCGAGGAGTTGCTTGAGTTCGCGCACGGCGCTCTTGAACCCTTCCATCGCCTCGCGATCATCGGCGGAAATGCCCGAAAATTTAGGAGTGTCCTCGGCGACGCTCTCATAGGCCTTACGAGCCTCAGCGGTGTCAGTGGGTTCCGGCGCGCCGGTATCTCCCGCGGTTTCCGTCAGCGCAGCATCGGTGCTGCTCGTCGCTGCAGCCGCCAAATCCACGGCTGTATCAGCCGGAACGGCGATTGCCGGGCTGCCGGTAGCGACCGACGATGCGAATTCCGACGCGGCGGTGCCGACCTTGCGGGCCAGTTCGGAGGCCAGGCGCGCGACCACCTCGGGAGGCATGTTGGAGCTTTTCAGCATCTCCAACTCCTGCTTTGCCTCTTCGAGCTTGCGTTGCGCCTTCGCCTTGGCTTCGTCCCCCGAGTTCGCCAAGGTCTGCCGAATCTGCTGCTGCGCCTGGGTGGTGCGTTGCAGCCTTAGCACATCCCGGCCGGCCTCGTTTCCCGTGGCAGATGTGCCCGCCGCCGAAGACGTCCCGCGCAAGATGATGGAAGCAGATGTGGTTGCGACCTGCATGGACAATCTCCCGATTTTAATCGGGCCCCCGATTGCAATTCGGGCGCATCCTGCAATCTCAGCCTTGCGTGGACCTGTGTCCCGGAGATTGCCGCAGCGCGGCGGCCAGCCGCTGCATCGCCTCTTCGAATAGAGGAGCCCCGCCGGGCGCCCAGCCGAGGGCGCCGATTTTTGCCGTGCTCATGGGGTTGAGCGCCGCCTTGTCGGCAGGGGCGGGCAGCGCGTGTCGACAGTCCGTTGCGCGTTGAATAGGCGAAAGGATATCCTTCGTGTCGACTGATATATCCGAGACGTTGAAGATTTCGCCGGAAATGCGTGTGCTTTCCGTTTCCAGCATCAGCCGCACCGCGCGTGCGATGTCGCGGCCATGAACCTCCGTTCCTGCGCGGGCAGCAACCGGCCGGCCGGAAAGGTAATCCGCGATCAGGCCGTCCCACTTGTTTGGACGGAGATCGCCGTAGACGCCGGTCGCTCTCAGGCTTACGCCGGCAAAACCGGGTGCTGCGAGGTCGGCAAGAGCGCGTTCAGCGTCGAGCTTCACCCTGCCGTAGAGCGTTTCCGGCTCTGCCAGCATTGTCTCAGCCAGCTCGGTGCCCGGCGGATATTCGCCGTAGGCTGCACGGCTGGACAGGAAGACGCAGCGGCGTGTGCCTGCGCGTTTGGCCGCTTCGAAAAGCCGGACGGTGCCGTCGAGGTTCAACCTGTGGAAGGTCTTGGGATCGTCACCCTCGCCGCCGCGATATTTGCCCTGGACATGGCTGAAGGCGGCGTGGACGAAGAAATAGGCGTCGTCGAAGATGTCGATCTGATCCTCGTCGGGATCAAGCGAAAGTGCTGCGAATTCCACCGGGCGGGAGAAGAGGCGGGGCAGCGGCGCCCGGCGTCCGCCGACAATCACCTGGTACCCGGCGGCCAGCAGTTCCTCGACGACATACCGGCCGACGAGGCCCGTTCCGCCAGACACCAATACTTTCATGCCGTCCCTTCCGGATTGGCCAGCGCCGCGATCTCGGGCACCTCGCCATCATCATGGAAACGGTGCCACAGATCGATCAAGGGTTGTAGCCGCGCTGCTTTGGGATGATCTTTTTCCCACGGTTTTTCATACTGGTAATGCAGGATCGAAATGCTCTTCCAGTCCCAAAGCTCAGGCATGGTGAACCATACATATTGCAGCATGTTGAAATAAACCGGCAGGCCGTGCCAATCCGGGAAGAAGGCCTCGAGAAACGTCTGATCGGTGCGCCGCCAGAAGGCGTTGGGCCTGTCGAGCCTCTCGAGCATGCGCCGGAATGTGTCATCAGAGGGTGTCGCGACGAAGACGCCGGAATTCATGCGGTGAAAGTCAGCAAGGCTTTCGTAGACATTGGGAGCGGCGGAAAATTCCGGGTAGAGAAAGAGCCGATCGACATTCTTCAGTACGAGCGCATCGGCGTCGATGAAGACGCAGCGTTCGTATTCGACGAGTTGCCAGAGCCTGAGCTTGCAGAAATTGTCGAGCGGCGAATGGAAATCCGGCTTGCGGCCTTTGGTAAATGGGGCCGCGGAATGGAGACTGCCGCGAGCATGGCGCTCGTTGAAGGCATTGGACAGCGGCAGATGCTCGACCTCGATCAGGCGGCAGGCGAGGGTCTTCAAGGGTGCGAGAGCGGCCGCATCGACGCCGCCGGTGTGAAGGACGACGATGTCGGCCGCGGTGCCGGTTCTGCGCAGGGAGCGGGCAAGCGCGGTCGCGCTCATGGCGTAGTCGGCATTGGTGACGAGTGTGACATAGGCAAAACGGCCGCTGGCGCTCGGCATGTCGCTCACGACACGGACTTCAGCCGCTTGCCTTCCGGATCGTGATTGATCGTCCCGGCGATGTCCTTGGTCCAGGCGGAAACGGCCGGCACGCGCGAGCGGTCGACGCGATAGGCAAATTTCTTCGCCACATCGACGATCTCGTCGAGCAAGGCTGCTTCCAGGGTGATCGGGGCGAGGCCGAGATCGAGGAACTTTTCGTTCCTGACGATCAGTTCGTTCTCGGCGGCTTCCTTGCGCGGGTTGGGCAGCCAGGCGATCCTGGAGCCGGTCATCCTGGCGATCATCTCGGCGAGGTCGCGCACCCGGTGGGTTTCCGTCATCTGATTGAATATCTCGACACGCGCGCCACGGGCAGGCGGGTTCTCCAGCGCCAGCTCGATGCAGCGCACCGAATCCTGGATGTGGATGAAGGCGCGGGTCTGGCCGCCGGTTCCGTGTACCGTCAGGGGATAACCGATCGCCGCCTGGATGAGGAAGCGGTTCAGCACCGTGCCGTAGTCGCCATCATAGTCGAACCGGTTGATGAGCTGCGCGTGGCGGCGCGTCTGCTCGGTATGCGTGCCCCAGACGATGCCCTGGTGCAGATCGGTGATCCTGAGCCCATCGTTCTTTGCATAGAACTGGAAGAGAAGCTGATCCAGGCACTTTGTCATATGGTAGATCGAGCCCGGATTGGATGGGTAGAGGATCTCCTGGCTGACCGTCTCGCCGCCCGCGGTTTCGATGCCGACGGGCAGATAACCTTCGGGAATGGCGGCGCCGACGGTCGAGTAGCCATAGACGCCCATGGTGCCGAGATGGATGAGGTGGGTGTCGAGATTGAGTTCGGTCAGCGCGTTCAGGAGGTTATGCGTGGCGCTGACATTGTTGTTCACAGTGTAGTTCTTGTGGCGGTCGCTCTTCATCGAATAGGGCGCGGCGCGCTGTTCGGCGAAATGGATGACGGCATCGGGGCGGTTTTCGGCAAGCCACTTCTTCAGGAGTTCATAATCCTTGGCGAGATCGATCAGATTGAAGTGGATGCGGCGTCCGGTTTCCGCATGCCAGATGCGGGTGCGCTCCTGGATCGAATCCATCGGCGTCAGCGACTGAACGCCAAGTTCGGTGTCGATCCAGCGCCGTGAGAGATTGTCGAGAATATGGATGTCGTGACCGGCATCGGAAAGGTGGAGCGAGGTGGGCCAACCAATGAAACCGTCTCCGCCCATAACCGCAATCTTCATCGCATCGTCTCCTGATCGGTCGCTTATTATCGGGAATAGTTAGGAATTATGACAATCATTCAACGCTTGCCTGGCGGGAAGCGTTGCGCCAAAGAGGGCACCTCAGTTTGGAGAAAATTATGACGGAACGCCCTTTTTCCATTTCGGGAGAGCTGACGGAGGCCGGACACCGCCTCGTCCAGCGGGTCTATTATGAAGATACGGATTTCTCCGGCCTGGTCTATCATGCCCGCTATCTGCATTTCCTCGAGCGCGGCCGTACCGATTATCTGCGCTGCCTCGGCGTCGAGCAGCGTGAGCTCGTCAGCGCCGATGAGGAAGGGCTGGTTTTCGTCGTCCACCGCATGGAGATCGACTTCAAGAGCCCGGCGCGGATGGACGACGTGCTGACGATCCTGACGCACACGGAAAAAGCCGGCGGCGCCAAGATGGTGCTCAACCAGCAGATTCGTTCGGGCGAGACGCTGCTGATCGCCGCCAAGGTGATTATCGCCGTCATCAACGCCAAGGGACGGCCGAGGCGGCTGCCGGAAACGCTGGCGATCAAATTCCTGGAAGGCAGCAAACCGCTGTAATCCGAATCGCCTGAAATCCGCAGCGACGCGCTTGTCAAAACTTGAGTTTTATGTGAAGGAATTCGCGCGCCGCAGGATGGACGCTCTTCGGCGGCCGGACTTTGCTCCGGTCAAGTAATCCATGGAACAAATTCTCCCGAACCCAGGCTTACTGTCACAGTCCGGCACTAACGATCTATTAACCATAATAGTGTCTTACTGGGAAAGTCGGAGTTTGTGCGGTGCACGCCTTCCTTTGACCAAATTTGACGGCAAGAAGGCGGAAGAAGAGCTTGGAAGCTTGACCAGGGCTTTGGGCAGCGGCCGCCAGACACTTCTTGCGAGATCACTTTGTGCCGCCCGGTCCTGCACCGGGCGTTTGGATTCGGGGATTTTGAATCAATGGAACAAGTAGGATTGGCAGCAGCCACGACGGACGTCAGCCTCTGGTCGCTATTCATGCAGGCCGGCATCGTCGTCAAGCTCGTCATGCTCGGGCTCATCGCAGCCTCGGTATGGACGTGGGCGATCGTCATTGACAAATACCTGGCCTATGGCCGCGCACGGCGCCAGTTCGACAAGTTCGAGCAGGTTTTCTGGTCGGGCCAGTCGCTGGAAGAACTCTACCGCTCGCTGTCGGAACGCAACAATACGGGTCTGGCGTCGATCTTCGTCGCCGCCATGCGCGAGTGGAAGAAGTCGTTCGAACGCGGCGCCCGCTCGCCGATCGGCCTCCAGATGCGTATCGACCGGGCGATGGATGTGACGCTGTCACGCGAATCCGAATTTCTCGGCGCCCGCCTCGGATCGCTCGCAACCATCGGTTCGGCCGGTCCGTTCATCGGCCTTTTCGGCACGGTCGTCGGTATCATGACCTCGTTCCAGGCAATCGCCGGGTCGAAGTCCACCAACCTTGCTGTGGTCGCGCCCGGTATCGCCGAAGCACTTCTGGCAACCGCCATCGGTCTGGTCGCCGCTATTCCGGCCGTTATTGCCTACAACAAGTTCTCCGCTGACGCAGGCAAGCTCTCGGCGCGCATGGAAGGTTTTGCGGACGAATTCTCCGCCATTCTTTCGCGCCAGATCGATGAGAAGTTGCAGCCGCGCCAGGCTGCGCAGTAACCGACGGAGCGACGACCATGGGTATGGCTGTAGGAGGCAATGGCGGAGGTGGCGGACGCCGCCGTCGCGGCGGTCGCAACAGAGCCGTGATTTCCGAAATCAACGTGACGCCGCTCGTCGACGTCATGCTCGTGCTTTTGATCATCTTCATGGTCGCCGCACCGATGATGACCGTCGGCGTGCCGATTGATCTGCCGGAAACGCAAGCCAAGGCGCTGAATTCCGAGACGCAGCCGATCACGATCTCGGTCAAGAACAGCGGCGAAGTCTATCTGCAGGAAACGCCGATCCCGGCCGAGGAAATTGCTGCAAAGCTCGAGGCGATCGCGACCACCGGTTATAACGAACGCATCTTCGTGCGCGGCGATGCAACGGCGCCCTACGGCGTCATCGCCGACGTCATGGCTCGCATCCAGGGGGCCGGCTTCAAGAACATCGGCCTCGTGACGCAGCAGAAGAAGGACCAATAGCGCTCAAAATGAAGGCCAGTGTCGTCACATCTGCTGTTCTGCACTGCCTGGTGCTAACCTGGGCGATGGTGTCGCTCAGCGCCCCGGAATCCTTCAAGGTAGAGGATTTCGAGGCGATGCCGGTCGATCTCGTGCCGGTGGAATCCATTACCCAGATGCAGCAGGGCGACAAGAAGGCGCCGAAGAAGGAAACTTCTGCGCCCGTGCCGACGACACGGCCGCCGATCGCGCAGCCGGCGGAGAATGCCGGCGACAACAATGTCGACCTGAAGACGCCGCCGGTGCCGAACGCCAAGCCGAGCAATACGGAAGCCGCCGCGGCGAATTCGAGCGAAAAGCCGCTGCCTCAGGTCGATCCCAAGCCGAACGACGTCAAGGAAATCGTCAAAGAGGAAACGGAAGTCGAGCAGCCGAAGGAGGTCGCCTCTATTCCGCCGCCGAAGCCGATCGAGGTAACGCCGCCGAAGCCGGAGGAAAAACCGCCGGAAGAGCAGGCCAAGCCTGAAGAGCCGCCGAAGCCGGATGCGGAAGCACTGCCGGACAAGGTGCCGACGCCGGTCGTCAAGCCGCAGGTAAAGCCGCCGGAGCCACAGAAGACGGCCGAAAAGCCGCCGGAAAAGGCACCGGACGAGCCGAAGGCTGCCGAAAAGCCGACGGACAAGAAGAAGGCCGACAAGAAGCAGGAAGTTGCGAAATCGGCCTCGTCGATGAAAAGCGATTTCAATGCTGACCAGATTTCAGCCTTGCTGAACAAGACCGATCCCTCTGCCGGCGGCGCCAAGCGTTCGACGCAGGAGGCGTCGCTTGGTGCTAAGAAGAGCAATGGTGGCTCCAAGCTCAGCCAGAGCGAAGAAGATGCGATGCGCGGCCTGATCGAGGGCAACTGGCTTGTCACCCCCGGAATGGAAGGCGTTTCGGGAATGATCATTAAGGTACACATGAGGCTGGACCAGGACGGCAACATCATCGGTCAGCCGGAAGTCGAGTCATCGGGCGGTAGCAGCAGTGATTCTACACGCCGTGCATTGGAAAGCGGCGCCTATAGAGCTGTTATGAAATCAGCCCCCTTCTCGATGCTTCCGAAGGACAAGTACGACGTCTGGAATGAGGTCGTCCTCAACTTTGATCCGAGCGATCTAGGAATCTAGATGCTGACGGAGCTGTCCCATTTCGCGAAGTGTTTTGGAGTATGCGCGATGCTGGCTGAGGCCGGTGTTCGCGCAGCTCCTTTTAGGATGCTTCCAAAAGATAAGTACGATGCCTGGAGCGAAGTCGTAGTGAACTTCAAGGCTGACGGTCCGACTCCATAGATGCTGAAAGGCTGTTTGGTATGATTAAGTGTTCTTTTTTTCGCGCCATTCTGATTACAGTCGGCTTGATGACCGCTGCCGTCTTCGCGACGCCAGCCAACGCGTTGGTCACCCTCGATCTCCGAAAGGGTAACGTCCAGCCGCTGCCGATCGCGGTGACAGACTTCCTGCAGGGCGACATGGGCGCGCAGGTTTCGCAGGTGATCGCCGCCGACCTGCAGCGCTCCGGCCTTTTCGCGCCGATCAACAAGAGCGCCTTCATCGAGAAGATTTCCAATCCGGATGCCGCACCGCGCTTCGAAGACTGGAAGGTCATCAATGCTCAAGCGCTGGTCACAGGCCGGGTGACGCAGGAAGCGGATGGGCGTCTTCGCGCCGAATTCCGCCTCTGGGATCCGTTTGCCGGCCAGCAGATGACTGGTCAGCAGTTCTATACGCAGCCGGAGAACTGGCGCCGCGTCGCTCACATCATCGCCGACGCGATCTACAAGCAGATCACCGGTGAAGAGGGCTATTTCGACACACGTGTCGTCTTCGTTTCCGAATCCGGCACCAAGCAGCAGCGCAAGCGTCAGCTGGCGATCATGGATCAGGACGGTTTCAATATCCGGATGCTGACGGATGGCAGCGATCTCGTGCTGACGCCGCGCTTCTCGCCGAGCCGGCAGGAAGTCACCTACATGTCCTTTGCCAATCAGCAGCCGCGGGTCTATCTGCTGCAGCTCGAAACCGGGCAGCGCGAGGTCGTCGGCAACTTCCCGGGCATGACCTTCTCGCCGCGCTTTTCTCCTGATGGCCAGAAGGTGATCATGAGCTTGCAGCAGGAAGGCAACTCCAACATCTACACGATGGATTTGCGCTCGCGCACGACGACGCGGCTGACCTCGACGGCTGCGATCGACACTTCGCCCTCCTATTCGCCTGACGGCGCGCGTGTCAGCTTCGAAAGCGACCGCGGCGGAAAGCCTCAGATCTATGTGATGAATGCCGACGGTTCGGGCCAGACCCGTATTTCCTTCGGCGACGGCTCCTATTCGACGCCGGTCTGGTCGCCGCGCGGCGACCTGATCGCCTTCACCAAGCAGGCCGGCGGCAAGTTCTCGATCGGCGTGATGAAACCGGACGGTTCGGGCGAACGCATCCTGACGACCGGCTTCCATAATGAGGGCCCGACCTGGGCGCCGAATGGCCGCGTGCTGATGTTCTTCCGTCAGGCGGCGGGGGCGGGCGGTCCGCAGCTCTATTCGATCGACCTGACCGGCTATAACGAGCAGCTTGTGAAGACACCGAGCTACGGTTCCGACCCGGCATGGTCGCCACTTCTGGAGTAGCAGGCAGGATAGTGCCTTCATGTCGCCCCAAAGTCATGAAAACCGGGCGACTAAGGGACAAATCAATAATTCGTTAACCATAAACTTTGAGGGGCGGTTAACCGAGTGCGGTTACTGTCCGGAAACCCTGAAATCGCAAGGAGACCCGGCCATGAGCCGAATTCACACCCCGGCAATGAGCCGCATGCAGAATTTCGCCCGCAACCCCGTCATGATCGCGCTTGTCGCCGGTCTCGCGCTTGCAAGCTGCGCAAAGAAGAACGGCGGCATGCCGAACAGCGCCGGCGATATGGGCCTCGGCGCCGGTGCAGCAACGCCGGGCTCGGCCCAGGACTTCACGGTCAATGTCGGCGACCGCATCTTCTTCGATACCGACTCCTCGTCGATCCGCGCTGATGCCTCCCAAACGCTCGACCGTCAGGCTCAGTGGCTCGCTCGCTATCCGAACTACCAGATCACTGTCGAAGGCCACGCCGACGAACGCGGCACCCGCGAATACAACCTGGCGCTCGGCGCCCGCCGTGCTTCCGCCGCCAAGGACTACCTCGCTTCACGCGGCGTTCCCGCACAGCGCATGAAGACGATTTCCTACGGTAAGGAACGTCCGGTCGCCGTCTGCGACGATATTTCCTGCTGGTCGCAGAACCGCCGCGCAGTCACCGTACTCGGCGGTGCCGGCTCGTAATCTCCAGGCAATGCCCGGTTTTTTCAAAGGCGGTCCCGCGGGGCCGCCTTTTCTTTTTGACCACACTTTGGCCAGACTCCGTTGCTTTTTGACAGCAATTGGAAAAATCTCCTGTTCGTGCCATCGAGGCGCGAAGAATCACTGGGACAGGACGATACATATGAAGAAACTTGTCGTGGCAGGCATGCTGTGCCTCGCGGCTGTGACCGGAAGCGAACGGGCGGCCTATTCCGCTTCGTTCTTCGGGCTGCATCTCGGCGGGCGGCCGGCGGAAAATCAGTCGGCGCCGCCTGTTGTCAAGGTGCAGAGCGGCGATGCGGAAGTCCGCGTGCAGCAACTCGAAGACCAGATGCGGCAGCTGAACGGCCGGATCGAGGAGATGAGCTTTCAGCTTCTCCAGATGCAGGAGACGATCCGCAAGCAGCAGGAAGACAATGAATTCCGCTTCCAGCAGCTCGAAAAGACAGGTGCTGGCGGCGGTGCGGCCAAGGCACCCGTCAAGAAAAGCGAAACCGATCCCGCTCCGGCAGCCTCCGGCAGCGACGACATCGCCAAGGTGATCCAAGCACCACAGGGAGCCGAAACGGCTCCCTCCACCAAGGTGCCGGACAATAACGGCCTCGGCCAGCCGCCGAAGGAGCTTGGCTCGATCGAATTCGACAAAAATGGCAATCCGGTCGGTGGGTCGGTCGACGACAATGCCACAATCGGCTCCGGGCCGATTCCCGATGCCAATAGCGGAACGCAGCAACAGACCGCTTCGCTCGGCGGCGAGGCCGATCAGTACAAATCCGCCTACGGTCATGTGCTTTCCGGCGATTATGGCACGGCAGAGCAGGAATTCACGCAGTACATCACCCGGTACCCGAGCAGCGCGCGGGCGGCGGACGCCAATTTCTGGCTCGGCGAAGCGCTCTATTCGCAGGGCAAGTACAATGAGGCGGCAAAGACCTTCCTCAATGCGCATCAGAAATACAGCACATCGGAAAAGGCGCCGGAAATGCTCCTGAAGCTCGGCATGTCGCTTGCTGCCCTCGACAATACCGAGACGGCCTGCGCGACGCTGCGCGAAGTCTCGAAGCGTTATCCGAAGGCCTCACGCGCCGTCATAACCAAGGTTGCGAGCGAACAGAAACGCCTCGCCTGCTAGGCCTGCCGGCATGTGCGCCGAAGGCACGTCGTCGCCTCGACTGGCGATCCGCCAGTTTCTCCTCTCGCTCCAAAGCCCTGCGCGCATTCTCGTCGCGGTATCGGGTGGCAGCGATTCCACCGGCCTGCTTCTCCTCCTCGACGAAGCCGTGAAGGCCGCACCCCACCTCAAGATTTCGCTTTGCGCCGCAACCGTCGACCACGCGCTACGCGCCGGTTCCGCAGACGAGGCGCGCCAAGTTGCTGCCCTCTGCGCATCGCTCGGCATTCCCCATACAGTGGCGATCTGGCAGGGCGACAAACCGAAAACCGGCATCATGGCGGCGGCCCGCGAGGCCCGCTACGGCCTTTTGGCCGAGGCAGCGGAAGCGCTCGGCGCTGATCTCATCGTCACCGGCCATACGTCCGACGACCAGCGCGAAACGCTTGCCATGCGCAGCATGCGAACGGAGCAGGTTTCGACGGGTATCGCCGATGCGATGCTTTTCGACCGGCGTTTCTGGATTTTACGGCCGCTTCTCTTTTCCACCCGGGTAGATATCCGCGCTTTCCTGAGAGAGCGCGGCGCTGGGTGGATCGACGATCCCAGCAACGAGGATATGAAGTATGAGCGGGTGCGGACGCGCCGGCAGCTTTCGGCCGATGCCGGTGCTGAGAGAAATACCCGCGCAGCCTGGGAAGAGCGAACGGCTCTTTCAACCAAGGGCGCAGAATGGCTGGATCGTCACTTCACGCTTCACGGCGGTCTGCTCGGGCAGGTGCTGCCTGACGGCTTGCGGCAGGATCGGGCCGTCCTCGATTATGCGCTTGGGCGCCTGACGGCTGTTTTCGGCGGACAGCCGTTTGCGCCGGGGAGGGCGCATATGGAGCGTATCCTTGCATTTGCCACCGACAGTGAACCCGGACGGATGACCGCCGGCAGGGTGGTTTTTGATCTCAGGCGTGACGGGCTTTATCTCACGCGCGAGAGCCGGGGGATTTTGCCTCTGGTGCTGCGGCCGGGAGAGGCTGGGGTTTGGGATGGAAGATTCGAGGTTGCGAACGCCTCCGCGTCCGGCATCAGGATCGAGGCGGTAGGGCTAGGGACGAAACCTCGCTCCTCCCTCATTCCTGTGCTTGTCACAGGAATCCAGCCACCGCGCGTCGGCGCGGTGAATGACCCAACAATGCGTGAGGAGTCTCCCGCACCCAAGGACTTGGGCGCACTGGATTCCTGTGACGAGCACAGGAATGAGGGAGAGTTGGACAGGGGCCTCCCCAAGGCGGCATGGAAGCGCGCCATAGTCTCCGCGCCGGCTTTAACCTCCGAAGGAGCCCCTTTATCCGAGGAATCCGTCCGCATGGTCGAGCTGACGCCTTATTTCGCACCCTTCGACCGCTTTTTGACACGATTTGATTTCATCTTTGCCAACAGGCTTTCGGCTGTTTTCGCAACGGCGCCCTATGCGGGGCTGCCTTTAAGAAGTATTGACGGAAAAACCATCTGACCTGGGGGATCGCCTTGGCAACAGCGCGGCGCAACCCTATGTTAGAGAAGAATAAGACGGTCGCCATGAGGCGGCTGTTCCAGTGCTGGGGAGTTCGATGAACCCTAACTTACGTAATTTCGCCTTGTGGGCGATCATAGCGCTTCTGCTGATCGCCCTTTTCAGTATGTTCCAGACGGCGCCGGCGCAGACAGGCTCCCGTGAAATCCCTTATTCGCAGTTTCTGCGTGAGGTCGATGCGGGCCGTGTGAAGGAAGTCGTGGTCACGGGTAACCGTGTCTCCGGAAGCTATGTTGAAAATGGCACCACCTTCCAGACCTATTCGCCTGTCATCGACGACAGCCTGCTCGATCGCCTGCAGCAGAAGAATGTCCTGGTTTCCGCCCGTCCTGAAACGGACGGGTCTTCGGGGTTTTTGAGCTATCTCGGCACGCTGTTGCCGATGCTTCTGATTCTCGGCGTCTGGCTGTTCTTCATGCGGCAGATGCAGGGTGGCTCGCGCGGCGCGATGGGCTTCGGTAAGTCCAAGGCCAAGCTGCTCACCGAAGCGCATGGCCGTGTGACCTTTGATGACGTCGCCGGCGTCGACGAGGCCAAGCAGGATCTCGAGGAAATCGTCGAATTCCTGCGTGACCCGCAGAAGTTCCAGCGTCTCGGCGGCAAGATTCCGCGCGGCGTGCTGCTCGTCGGCCCTCCGGGCACCGGCAAGACGCTGCTTGCCCGGTCGGTCGCCGGTGAGGCCAACGTGCCCTTCTTCACCATTTCAGGTTCCGACTTCGTCGAAATGTTCGTCGGCGTCGGCGCAAGCCGCGTGCGCGACATGTTCGAGCAGGCGAAGAAGAATGCGCCCTGCATCATCTTCATCGACGAAATCGATGCCGTCGGCCGCCATCGCGGCGCCGGTCTCGGCGGTGGCAATGACGAACGCGAGCAGACTCTGAACCAGTTGCTGGTCGAGATGGACGGCTTCGAAGCCAATGAGGGCGTGATCTTGATCGCAGCCACCAACCGTCCCGACGTTCTCGACCCTGCGCTGCTGCGTCCCGGCCGTTTCGACCGCCAGGTCGTGGTGCCGAACCCCGACATCGTCGGCCGCGAGCGCATCCTCAAGGTGCATGCCCGCAACGTTCCGCTGGCGCCGAATGTCGATCTCAAGGTTCTCGCCCGTGGCACGCCCGGTTTTTCCGGCGCCGACCTGATGAACCTCGTCAACGAAGCCGCCCTGATGGCCGCCCGCCGCAACAAGCGCGTCGTCACCATGCAGGAATTCGAGGACGCCAAGGACAAGATCATGATGGGCGCCGAGCGCCGTTCCTCGGCCATGACCGAGGCGGAAAAGAAGCTCACCGCCTACCATGAGGCCGGCCATGCGATTACCGCGCTCAACGTCGCCGTTGCCGATCCGCTGCACAAGGCGACGATCATTCCGCGCGGCCGTGCACTCGGCATGGTCATGCAGCTTCCCGAGGGCGACCGTTACTCGATGAGCTACAAGTGGATGGTTTCGCGCCTCTGCATCATGATGGGCGGCCGTGTTGCCGAAGAACTCACCTTCGGCAAGGAGAACATCACCTCGGGCGCTTCCTCCGACATCGAGCAGGCGACCAAGCTTGCCCGGGCCATGGTCACGCAGTGGGGCTTCTCCGATCAGCTCGGTCAGGTCGCTTACGGCGAGAACCAGCAGGAAGTCTTCCTCGGCCACTCGGTGTCGCAATCGAAGAACGTTTCGGAAGCGACTGCCCAGAAGATCGACAACGAAGTGCGCCGCCTGATCGACGAAGCCTATACGCAGGCTCGCACGATCCTGACGGAGAAGCACGACGAGTTCGTCGCCCTTGCCGAAGGTCTGCTTGAATACGAGACCCTGACCGGCGAAGAGATCAAGGCGCTGATCCGCGGCGAGAAGCCCTCCCGCGATCTCGGCGATGATTCGCCGCCAAGCCGCGGCTCGGCTGTTCCGAAGGCCGGCGCACGGCCCGCCACCAAGGGCGACGAGCCCGAAGGCGGCCTCGAACCGCAGCCGCATTAAACCGCGCCAACCAACTCGAACAAAGGCCGGATTTCCGAAGCTGGAGATTCGGCCTTTTTCATTGGTAACGGGATATAATCATTTTTCTTGCTAATTTACGTGCCGATCGCCGCATTTTGTGGCATTCCGCTGAATTGAGGCAAGCATGAATCATGCTTCTGGATTGGTGACATTCCGTGGAAGCCAGATCGCTTGGAACGATGCGCGGCCTTGAATGGCGCGCGAAAAGCGCAGGAGTGCAGATGAAAAGACGCTATTTCGGGACCGACGGCATTCGCGGCCAATCCAACGTCTTCCCGATGACGCCGGATCTCGCCATGCGGGTCGGCATTGCCGCCGGCACGATTTTCCGCCGCGGAAACCACCGCCACCGCGTCGTCATCGGCAAGGATACCCGCCTTTCGGGTTATATGTTGGAGAATGCCATGGTCGCGGGCTTCACGGCCGCCGGCCTCGACGCCTTCATTCTCGGCCCGATCCCGACGCCTGCCGTCGCCATGCTGACGCGCTCGCTGCGCTGCGATATCGGCGTGATGATCTCGGCTTCGCACAATCCTTACGAGGATAACGGCATCAAGCTCTTCGGTCCCGACGGCTACAAGCTTTCCGACGACATCGAGGCCGAGATCGAGGATCTGCTCGAAAAGGACCTGAACGCGCAGCTCGCCAAATCCGACGACATCGGCCGTGCCAAGCGTGTCGATGGCGTGCATGACCGTTATATCGAACATGCCAAGCGCACGCTGCCGCGCGACGTGACGCTGCAGGGTCTGAGGATTGCGATCGACTGCGCCAACGGCGCTGCCTACAAGGTGGCGCCCGCCGTGCTCTGGGAGCTCGGCGCTGACGTCGTCACCATCGGCAATGAGCCGAACGGTACCAACATCAATCTCAATTGTGGCTCCACCAGCCCTGTCGCGCTGCAGAAGAAGGTCGACGAAGTGCGCGCCGATATCGGCATCGCCCTCGACGGCGACGCAGACCGTGTCATCATCGTCGACGAGAACGGTTCGATCGTCGATGGCGACCAGCTGATGGCCGTCATTGCCGAGAGCTGGGCCGAAAGCCAGCAGCTGCGGGGCAACGGGATCGTCGCGACCGTGATGTCCAATCTCGGCCTGGAGCGTTTCCTCCAAGGGCGCGGCATGGGACTTGCCCGCACGAAAGTCGGCGACCGCTACGTCGTCGAGCATATGCGCCAGCACAACTACAATGTCGGCGGCGAACAGTCCGGCCATATCGTGCTCTCGGATTACGGCACGACAGGTGACGGGCTTGTTGCCGCGCTACAGATCCTTGCCGCGGTCAAGCGCACCGGCCGCACCGTCAGCGAGGTCTGCCGCCGTTTCGAGCCGGTGCCGCAGCTCCTGCGCAATGTCCGTATCAGCGGCGGCAAGCCGTTGGAGGATATCCAGGTGCAGAAGGCGATCGCCGATGCCGAAGCCGAACTCGCCAGGAACGGCCGCCTCGTCATCCGCCCGTCGGGCACGGAGCCGCTGATCCGCGTCATGGCCGAAGGCGACGACCGTTCCCAGATCGAGCGCATCGTCAACGAGCTGATCGGCACGATCTCGAACGTCCGCACGGCCGCCTGAGCCCTGCGAGGGCAGATTATTAAAAGCCGGTGCGGCAAGCGCCGGCTTTTTTATTGTGCCTGCTGGCGTCCTCTGCTGCCGGGGCCTGGAGCCTTATGCTGCAGGCTGCCGAGATGCCTGGGTATCAAGGTAAATAATCGTGGTTAAGCAGGTTTTAACGTTTCCAATCCATTATCCATCCAAAGCGTACCAGATTGGCAGCGACTGAACCTGCCGACGCAACGGGATTTTGGAGTGGGATCCATGAAAAGAAGCTTGTCCGGCATCTTCGCCGCATTGTTGATCGCGACAAACGCCTATTCCGCGGACCTCGCTCCTGCCGAGCCGATCCCGGAACAGCCGCCTGAGGTGACGGTCACCGAAGCGACCGGCTGGTACCTGCGCGGCGATGTCGGCTATGCCTTCACCGATCTGCGCGGCGCCCGCTATTTCCAGGGCAGCAACGCCACGGAAGTCGATTTCGACCGCTCGGACCTCGATGACGCCTGGACCGTCGGCGGCGGTGTTGGTTACCAGATCAACAGCTACCTTCGGACCGACCTGACCTTCGACTACCTGACCCAGGCCGATTTCCACGGCTCGACTGTGGGGCAGTGCGGCTTCCCGCTGGTGGATTGCACCTCGCGTGACTCCTCCTCGCTCACCGCCTACACGCTGCTTGCCAACGCCTATGTCGATCTCGGCACTTATGGCTACGTCACGCCTTATGTCGGCGCCGGTATCGGTGGTTCCTACGTAAAGTGGAAGAACCTGAAGAACGTCGCCTGCGCCGATGACGGCAGCTTCTGCGACGACGAGGTCACCCATGGCGGCAAGGGCAACTGGCGCTTTACCTACGCCCTCATGGCCGGCGCCTCGATCGACGTGACCTGCAACATCAAGGCCGATGTCGGCTATCGCTACCTGCATATCGACGGCGGCAACATGTTCGGCTACGCCGAAAATGGGGGGCCCGGCCGCGACAAGGGTCTCAGCGCCCACGAAGCCCGCATCGGCGCGCGCTACCTCTTCGGTGGTTGTGCCCAGCCGGTCGCCTACGAGCCGCCGGCAATCCCGCTGCAGCAGCCGGTCTACAAGTAATTCAATCTCTTGCAATCAGAAAGCCGCCCGACCCAGGGCGGCTTTTTCGTTTCCGCCACCTCGCCTGCGTCAAAATATCTTCCGCTTGCGACACTTCGATCTTGACTATGAAGCGTCCGATCCATAAACCCGGCGGCGGGACACCCTTCCCCAACGAAGGGCTTTCTATCTGAGAGGATAGCATCATGGCGAAGACCGCAAAGCCGGACATCCGTCCGCAAAATACTCATTTTTCTTCTGGCCCCTGCTCGAAGCGCCCCGGTTGGTCGCTCGACGCCCTTTCCGACGCGGCTCTCGGCCGTTCGCACCGCGCGAAGGTCGGCAAGGCCAAGCTCAAGCAGGCCATTGACCTTACCCGTGAAATTCTTCAGGTGCCGGCGGATTACCGCATCGGCATCGTTCCTGCGTCCGATACCGGCGCCGTCGAAATGGCGCTCTGGTCGCTGCTCGGCGAACGCGGCGTCGACATGCTCGCCTGGGAAAGCTTCGGCGCCGGCTGGGTGACCGATGTTGTCAAGCAGCTGAAGCTCAAGGACGTGCGCAGGCTTGAAGCCGGCTACGGCGAGCTCCCCGACCTCTCGACCGTGGATTTTGACCGCGATGTCGTCTTCACCTGGAACGGCACAACCTCGGGCGTGCGCGTGCCGAACGCCGATTTCATCCCGGCCGACCGCAAGGGCCTGACGATCTGCGACGCCACCTCGGCCGCTTTTGCGCAGGAACTCGATTTCGCCAAGCTCGACGTCGTCACTTTCTCCTGGCAGAAGGTCTTGGGCGGCGAGGGCGCGCATGGCGTCATCATTCTTTCGCCGCGCGCCGTCGAGCGTTTGGTCACCTACACGCCGGCCTGGCCGCTGCCGAAGATCTTCCGCATGACTTCGGGCGGCAAGCTGACGGAAGGCATCTTCCAGGGCGAGACGATCAACACGCCGTCGATGCTTTGCGTCGAGGACTATATCGACGCGCTGGTCTGGGCCAAGGGCCTCGGCGGCCTCAAGGCGCTGATTGCGCGCGCCGACGCCAATGCCAAGGTCATCCACGATTTCGTCGCGGCAAACGACTGGATCGCCAATCTCGCCGTCAAGGCGGAAACGGCCTCCAACACGTCCGTCTGCCTGAAGATCGTCGACAAGGACATCACGGCCCTCGATGACGATGGCCAGGCGAATTTCGCCAAGGGTCTCGTCGGCCTCCTGGAAAAGGAAGGCGTTGCCTTCGACGTCGGCCATTACCGCGACGCGCCGTCCGGCCTGCGTATCTGGGCCGGCGCCACGATCGAGGCATCAGACATGCAGAAGCTGATGCCTTGGCTATCCTGGGCCTTCGAAACGCAGAAGGCGCAGCTTTCTCAGGCCGCAGCCTGACGTGATCGCATCCGGCTCCGCCACTGGCGGAGCCCAGCATCCCCATTCATTCATCGCTGAACACTTTTGAAGGAGGCCACAATGGCACCTCGCGTTCTCGTATCCGACGAATTGTCGGAAACCGCCGTCCAGATCTTTCGCGATCGCGGCGTCGAAGTCGATTTCGAACCGCAACTCGGCAAGGACAAGGACCGTCTGCTCGAAGTCATCGGCAAGTATGATGGTCTCGCCATCCGCTCCGCCACCAAGGTGACGGAGAAGATCATCGAAGGGGCGAAGAACCTCAAGGTCGTCGGCCGCGCCGGCATCGGCGTCGACAATGTCGATATCCCGGCCGCCTCGCGCCGTGGCATTATCGTCATGAACACGCCCTTCGGCAACTCGATCACCACGGCCGAGCATGCGATCGCGCTGATGTTTGCCGTCGCCCGCCAGCTTCCGGCAGCCGATACCTCGACGCAGGCCGGCAAGTGGGAGAAGTCGAAATTCATGGGTGTCGAGATCACCGGCAAGACGCTCGGCGTCATCGGCGCCGGCAATATCGGCTCGATCGTCTGCGCCCGCGCCATTGGCCTCAAGATGCACGTCCTCGCCTATGATCCATTCCTCTCCAAGGAGCGCGCCGAGGAGATGGGCGTCACTAAGGTCGAGCTCGACGAGCTTTTCGCGAAGGCCGATTTCATCACGCTGCACGTACCGATGACCGACAAGACGCGCGGCATCCTCAACAAGGAAGCGCTGGCAAAGACCAAGCCCGGCGTGCGCATCATCAACTGCGCCCGTGGCGGCCTGGTCGATGAGGCAGCCCTTGCCGAAGCCATCAAGTCAGGCCACGTCGCGGGTGCTGCCTTCGACGTGTTCGAGGTCGAGCCTGCTAAGGAAAGCCCGCTCTTCGGCCTGCCGAACGTCGTCTGCACGCCACATCTCGGCGCTTCGACGACGGAAGCCCAGGAAAACGTCGCACTGCAGGTCGCCGAACAAATGTCGGACTACCTCGTCAAGGGTGCCGTCTCCAACGCCATCAACATGCCGTCGATCACCGCTGAGGAAGCGCCGATCCTGAAGCCCTTCATCCGTCTCGCCGATGTTCTCGGCGCCTTCGTCGGCCAGGTCACCGAGGAGCCGATCAAGGAAATCGAGATCCTCTATGATGGCGTCACCGCCGGCATGAACACGCGGGCGCTGACGAGCGCGGTTCTCGCCGGCCTCATCCGCCCGCAGGTTGCCGACGTCAACATGGTTTCGGCGCCGATCATGGTCAAGGAAAAGGGCGTCGTGCTTTCCGAGGTCAAGCGCGACAAGACAGGCGTCTTCGACGGCTATATCAAGCTGACGGTGACGACCGAAAGCATGACGCGCTCGGTCGCCGGCACGGTATTTTCGGACGGCAAGCCGCGCTTCATCCAGATCAAGGGCATCAACCTCGATGCGGATGTCGGCTCGCACATGATCTACATCACCAACACCGACGTTCCCGGTATGATCGGCTTCATCGGCACGACGCTCGGTGCCGCCGGCGTCAACATCGCCAACTTCCAGCTCGGCCGCGACAAGCAGGGTGGCGACGCCATCGCGCTGCTCTATGTCGATGGCGAGGTGGAGGATGCCGTGCTCGCACAGCTGACGGCGCACCAGGCGATCCGCCAGGCAAAGCTGCTGACCTTCAACATCGACTGATTTTGCTCCTCCCAAGCAAAAAGAGAAAACCCGGCGCGGGAAATCGCGCCGGGTTTTCTGCGTCAGGAATGGTGATTTTCAGTGGTGCCGGCGTTTGCGGCGGACCATCTTGCCGAAGCGGGCGACATCGTCTTCAGCCTTCGTGCGATGAAGGAAGGCGAGCCTGCTGTCGTCGAGGCCGCGGAAGAATTCGTCCCAGGAGATCTCGTCCTGCAGTTCCGAGGAAAAATCGACCCGGACGGTTTCGCTATCCCGTGCGTTCTCGACACGGGCGGGATGGCCGCCGCGTTCCTCGATCCAGTGTCTGATCCTGCTGTAATCGGTCGTCGTGCCGAACCTGCCCATGAAACCCTCCTCAGCAATTCGATTGCGACATCGATGACCTGCAACGCGTGATAGGCGGAATTGTTCCATGGCGGCCAGATTATTTTTCAGAAAGTCCGTCTTTGCTCATTCTATGGATATAGCCCCAAGTTCAAGCCACGTATGATTCTGATTTTATTTAACTTCTATCGATATACGGCTGAGATCTGCATCAACCCGCGCGAACTCCATGGCACCCTTGACGAAGACCGAGCAGGCCGAGGCACCGAACGACGACTTCCGGACATTGTTTGCGATGCATCCGTCGCCGATGTGGGTCTATGATCCGGTAACGTTGCGTTTTCTCATCGTCAACGAGGCGGCGGCAGCACTTTACGGCTATGGCGCAGACGAATACCCTGACATGACCGTCCTGGACATTCGCCCCGAGCACGAGCGCAAGCGGATGATCGATGCCGTCAATAGTCGCACCGATATGGAAAAGGCGGAGCGCTGGATTCACGTCAAGGCGAGTGGCGAGACCTTCGAAGTCCTGACCTATGGCCGTGAGGTGCGCTTCGAGGGGCAGGCCGCGATCCTGGCGATCGTGCAGGACCGCAGCGAGGTCAATGCCATCAAGCGTCAGATCAGCGATACGCGCTCGCTTCTCGACAGTATCGTCGACAATCTGCCGGTCGGCGTCTTCGTCAAAGACATGGAAGCGGACGGGCTCTACATCCTCTTCAACGAGGCCTGCGGCGACATCGTGGGCATGAGGGCTAGGGACATCGTCGGTCGAACCGACCGGGCGCTGTTTGCCGGCGGCCAGACGGATGCCTTCCGCGACCAGGATCGCCAGGCCTTCGAGGCGGATGCCGCGATCAGCTTCGAAGAGACGATGCTGCGCCCCGACGGTGCGCAGCGTATCCTGCGCACCGTCAAGCGCGCTCTGCCGGCGCCGGAAGGTCGCGCGCCGCGCTATCTGCTCGGCATTTCGCAGGACGTGACGGAAGAGCGTGCCGTCGAGGCAAAGCTTGCCCATCTCGCCATGCACGATTCTCTCACCGGCCTGCCGAACCGGGCGGCCTTTTCCAGACATATTGCCGAGCGCATCGCCGAAGCGACCGCAGAGAACCCGATCGCGCTGCTCTATATCGACGTCGATCACTTCAAACATATCAACGACAGCAAGGGACATGCCGCCGGAGACGCGCTGCTTTGCCAGGTGTCGCAGCGTCTGATGCGGCTGGCGGAGGAGGGCGATCTCGTCGCCCGTCTCGGTGGCGACGAATTCGCCGTCGTATTGCAGCTCGACGAGCCGGAACGGTGCGGGCGCTTCGCTGAGCGGCTGCTGCAGGCGCTTGGCCGTGCCTTCGATCTCGACGGCAGCCGGGAGCACGTCACCTGCAGCATCGGCATCGCATTGGCGCCGGATCATGCCATCGACGCCGATGTGTTGATGCGGCACGCGGATCTGGCACTCTATGCCGCCAAGGAGAGCGGGCGCTCGACCTATCGTTTCTATGAGGCGGAGATGCGGCTTGCTGCCGAGCGCCGGCAGGTGATGACCGCCGAGCTGTGGGAGGCGCTGGAGAAGCGCCAGTTCGAGCTGCATTACCAGCCGATCGTGCAGCTCGACGATGACGGCATCGCCGGCTTCGAAGCGCTGATCCGTTGGCGCCATCCCAATCGGGGCCTCGTCGCACCGATGGAGTTCATCCCGCTTGCCGAGGAAACCGGCCTCATCGTGCCGATTGGCGACTGGGTGATCCGGGAAGCCTGCCGCGCGGCCGCGGGCTGGCCCGAGCACTTGAGGATCGCCGTCAATCTCTCCGTCAGCCAGTTCAGGCATGCGAGCCTGCTTTCAACAGTGGTCGCGGCCCTCGACCAGACGGGCCTCAATGCCGACCGGCTTGAAATCGAAATCACCGAGTCCGTGTTCCTGACCGATGCCGATCAAAGCCTGCCGCTGCTGCGTGCGCTGAAGGAACTCGGCATCCGCATCGCCATCGACGATTTCGGCACGGGTTACTCGTCGTTGAGCTATCTCAGATCGTTCCCCTTCGACAAGATCAAACTCGACCGCAGCTTCGTTTCGGGCATCGAGACGGATGCCGGCAATCTCGCCATCGTGCGCGCCGTCGTCGGTATCGGCTCCGGCTTCAACGCGACGACGCTGGCCGAGGGGATCGAGACGGAAGAGCAGTTGCAGAAGCTGCGCGCCGAAGGCTTCCGCGAAGTGCAGGGCTACCTGCTCGGCCGACCGATGCCGCGGCATGAGGCGGAGGCGCTGATTTATGGCGGCGCCCTGAAGGCCGCCTCGTCACATAAGTGAGATTGGGTAGGCGGCTATGACACCGCGACATTGAGATTCTGGTCGCGCTCGAAAGGGCGTGGGGCCAGCGTCTGCATAAATAGTTAAGTGACGGCTTGACAATCGAGCGTCGTGACGCAATACTCAAGTCCATGCTTAACTATTCGGACATCGACGATATTCTGAAGGCCTTGGTCGAGCCAACGCGGCGGCAGATCGTCGAGCGGCTGAGCCGCGGCCCGGCCAGCGTCAGCGAGCTGGCGCGCCCCTTCGACATGTCGCTTGCGGCAATCGTCCAGCATTTGCAGGTGCTGGAGGAAAGCGGCCTCATCCGCAGCGAAAAGATCGGACGGGTGCGCACCTGCCGCATCGAACCATCAGGTCTCGACCGGATCGCCGGTTGGGTAGCCGAACGCAGAAGCCTGATGGAGCGGCGGTTCGATCGCTTGGGCGAGATGCTTTCGCAGCCGAACGTCAATAACCAGATCGATAACCAGCAAGAGGAGAAAGAGTGATGAACGAACAGTCCACGAAGTCAGCGGCCACCCAGCCGGCCGTTTCCCACGCCACCTTCGCCGTCGAGCGCGCCTATCCTGTTCCACCCGAGCGCGTCTTCTTCGCCTTTTCCAATCTTGACAGCAAGCGGCGCTGGTTCGCCGAGGGCGAAGGGTGGGTGGTGCTGGAATTCACCTCGGATTTCAGCGTCGGCGGCTCGGAATTTTCGCGCTTCCGCTTCGGCGATGGGCCTGAGATCACCAACGACACACAGTATCAGAACATCGTGACGAACGAGCGCATCGTCATCACCTACCGGATGGCGGTGGCCGGAGCACCGATCTCGGTCTCTCTGGCGACCATCGAATTCAGTCCCTCCGGCAAGGGCACCGTCCTGACCTATACGGAGCAGGGCGTCTATTTCGACGATGCCTCGGCGGGCGCCAACCGCGAAATCGGCTGCCGCGAACTGATGGAGGCCTTGGCAAGGGAGCTTGCTGTGGCTGCGTGATACCATCAAGCATTCGTCATTTTGAGAATGGCGGCCGAGCCCTCATACTTCCCTCGGGCTGGAAGGAGGATGTCTATGAAACGCTATTCATTCTCGATAATCGGGCTGGCGATTTTGACCGTCATTATCGCCAATCCGGGCATCGCATTCGCCTGCAACAAGCTGATCGGCACCTGAGCCGCACCCCCGCTCGAGGCGCGGCTTCGGCCGTGCCTTCCTTTCGCGGCATATGAAACAATCCGGGTGTCAGAAGGCCCCTCTTGCGCCCAAGGGCAATCCTTTCTATATCGGTCGCTCATCGAGGCGGCCGATCCCGCCTGATATCGGCAATCCGCCACAATTGCAGTGCAATGGCGGATCGTGACCCACGTAGAATTGGCACCATCGTTGAACACACTGGATTTTGACAAGAAGCCGGAAGAGACCCGTGTCGTCGTCGCCATGTCGGGCGGCGTCGATTCATCCGTTGTCGCCGGCCTTCTCAAACAGCAGGGTTACGATGTGCTCGGCATCACTCTGCAGCTTTACGATCATGGCGCGGCCGTTCACCGCGCCGGCTCCTGCTGCGCCGGCCAGGATATCGACGATGCGCGTCGCGTCTGCGAAACCCTCGGCATCCCGCATTACGTGCTCGACTACGAGAAGCGCTTTCGCGAAACGGTGATCAATCCTTTCGCCGAGAGCTATGTGGCGGGCGAAACGCCGATCCCCTGCGTATCCTGCAACCAGACCGTCAAGTTTGCCGATCTCCTGGCGACCGCCAAGGAGCTCGGCGCCGATGCGCTGGCGACCGGCCACTATATCCGCTCGCGAACGAACCCTTCGCCCGAAAATCCCGGCCGCCGCGCGCTTTTCCGTCCGGCCGACGCCGACCGCGACCAGAGCTATTTCCTCTTTGCGACGACGCAGGAACAGATCGATTATCTTCGCTTTCCCCTGGGCGGCCTGCCGAAGGCCGAGACCCGCAGGCTCGCCGAGGAGATGGGCCTCGTCGTCGCCAAGAAGGCCGACAGCCAGGACATCTGTTTTGTGCCGCAGGGCAAATATTCCGACATCATCACCAAGCTGAAGCCGAATGCCGCGCTTGCCGGCGAGATCGTCCATCTCGACGGCCGCGTGCTCGGAACCCATGAAGGCATCCTGCACTTCACGATTGGCCAGCGCCGCGGCATCGGCATCGCCACCGGTGAGCCGCTCTATGTCGTCTTTCTCGACGCCCGCTCGCGCCGTGTCATCGTCGGACCGAAGGAGGCGCTGGAAACGCACCGCGTCTACCTGCGCGACGTCAATTGGCTCGGCGACGAGACGCTCGAGGAAGCCGCTTCCGGCGAAGGCTTCGCCTGCTACGCCAAGGTGCGCTCGACGCGGGCGCCGGCGCCCGCCGTGCTGCATGTCGATGCCACTGGCGCCTATGTCGATCTGACGGTCGGCGAGGCGGGCATTGCGCCCGGCCAGGCCTGTGCGCTTTATTCCGCCCCCGGCGATGACGCCCGCGTCTTCGGCGGCGGCTTCATCGAGCGCTCCGAGCGCGAACCCTCGGCAGAAGCGTCGCTGAAGGCCCTGTTGGCTGGCCCGGTCGCCGCCTGAAGCGGGCGGGAAACGGCATCCGGCAAAGCCCACCGTTTTTCTCGATCATGCGCTTGACACAAAGCCGAAGCGCACCTTATAAGCCGCTCATCCCACGAGCCCGCAGCGCTTCGCGAGCAGGTATCGTTTGACCAGTGGCGGAGTAGCTCAGTAGGTCAGAGCAGAGGAATCATAATCCTTGTGTCGGGGGTTCAAATCCCTCCTCCGCTACCACTTTCAAATCATTGCGAAATTGCCGATTTTTCAGGGGTTGAGAAGAGCCCATTTTATGGGTGTGGTAGCAGCGCGAGACATAGTAGCTACGGCCCGAAAGCAAGCGGCTGGCCACTGTCTGCGGGCTGCACTGCGAACCAGGCGATCACGTGAGTTTAACATCGTCACTTCGGCTCTGGCTGTTGGATGACTGGCGGCGGTGTTTCGCTCTTACCGCTGCCTCGATCGAATGGCTTGATCACGAGGATGCCTAGGATCGACGCTATCATCGCTCCGATGATGATTGCCATCAGCATTTTCATGGGCTCGCCTCGCGCCGCAAACACCGGTCGTTATTGCCGATGGTGAAGATCTGGCGGGCGGTTGCCGGTCCGGCCTTTGCCGCGCGGCGCCTTGGACGTATGATCGCCGATCACGTCCGGCGCATCATCCGGAAGAAGGGTAATGCCGGCAGCTCTCGCCGCGGCGATGAAAGCCTTGCGGGCTCGACCACCGCCGGACTGATCCGTAAGAGCGGTCAGGCATGCAACCAACGCTCGCTGGAATATGGGATCCCCGGCTTTCCTGGGCCAGTCATCGGACATCAGCATTCCGGCCAGATCAGCCACGGTGCGGGCGCTTCGATAGCTGCCGACACCTTGGATTTGAGCGGATATCATTTTGATCGGGACGGGTGACGGGTCAGTCAAATCGGACATTTCAGCACCTCACGAATCACAAATCCGCGACTCAACAAATGTCGAGGCGATTCGTTCCGAATTGACCATTTGCTTTCGAAGGAATCTTCGAGAACGGCGTCCGACGGCCGCCTTGCCCTCGTCAAAACCGTCGGGGAGCGGCCGGCTTGTTTCCGACGATGGCGTCGATGCGGTCCAGCACGTCGGGGGTAAGTTTGTCCTTGTGGGCAAGTGCAGCAAGATTGTCCTCAAGCTGGCTCATCCGCGAGGCTCCAAGGATCACCGTCGAGACATTGCGGTTGGAAAGGCACCAGAGCAGGGCAAGGTGGGTGATCGAAATGCCGATCTGCCCGGCGAGATCAGCCAGCTTTGCGACTTGGGCAAGCTGCGCGCGGCCGGCGTCGCTGGTCCATTTCTCCTTCAGCCATTCATAACCCGGCAGGTTCATGCGGCTGTCGTCGGGTACGCCGTTATTGTACTTGCCGGTCAGGACGCCTGATGCAAGCGGCGACCAGATCGTGGTGCCGAGCCCGATCAGATCGTAGAGCGGCAGGTAGTCGGCTTCAACCTTCTGGCGTTCGAAAACATTGTATTGCGGCTGCTCCATCGTCGGAGGCGTGATCCGCAGATCGCGCGCCACCGCGTAAGCTTCAGTCAATTGCTGGGCCGACCATTCCGACGTGCCCCAGTAGAGGACTTTACCCTGGGCGACGAGGTCGTGCATGGCACGAACCGTTTCCTCGATCGGCGTATCGATATCGGGACGGTGGCAGAAATAGAGATCGAGATAGTCCACCTGCAGGCGCTTCAGCGCCGCATGCGCGGCGTCGGTGACGTGCTTGCGCGACAGCCCGCGCTGCGTCGGCTTGCTGCCGCCCCAGAACACTTTGCTTGATACAATGAAGCTATCCCGGCTCCAGCCCAAGGTTCTCAGGGCTTGGCCCATGACGATCTCGGATTTTCCGCTTTCATAGCCTTCGGCATTGTCGAAGAAGTTGATGCCGCTGTCATAGGCGCGCGTCATCAGACTGACGGCATCGCTGCCATCGACCTGCCTGCCGAACGTAACCCATGATCCGAACGAAAATTCACTGACCTGCAGGCCGGATTTTCCGAGACGACGATATTCCATGGCGCGGTCCTCCGAGACAAAGATGCGGCAACATAGACGCATAGTAGAAGCAAACACAATTACCTTCTCGCAGTGCAGGCCGGTGGGCCTGCACTGCGATACGACAGCTGCGTGTTTTCGAAATCATGATTGAACAGGGGGATGCTACTGAGGCACCGGCCTCATCTCTCGATGTCCCGAGAGATTGCCGCCTCTCATTCATCGATCAAACGAGGAAGTGAAAATTGTCGTATTGCGCACCGAAATAGTCGGGACCGCTCGTTTCGGTGATGATCGGTTCGCTGTCGAGCAGAAGGTAGTCGATCGGGCCGTGGGCGCTGAGATCGATCAGTTGGGGATGGTCGATGCTGTCAGCGGTTATCGTCACGGTGGTCGAGAATACGATATTGTCGTTCAGCCGGCCTTCGATCGTCAGGACGTTGTCATAGTCGGATGTGCCGTTGGCAACGTCGAATTGTTTCACCTGGAATGGGCCGCCATCCGCCGAGTAGATGGGTGTCCAGAACACGCCGCCCGACAGAAAGTGGTTGCCATCGGCCTCTTTCTGCACTGTCGCGTCGTCGCCGTCTCGCCAGGCGCCCCAATCGAAACCCTTGTAGCCGGTGGGGAAGTCGTGCTTGCCGACATCCTCGAAATTGACGAAGACGTCGCCACGCTCCGGCAGGTCGACGGCGATATTAAGCAAGCCGAAACCGGTCGCGCCTTTGCCGTCCGAGATCTTGAAATTGAACTGATCGGTAAGCTGATCTCCGGGGCCAAGCGCTGATACCACCGGGTTGGAGTGATCGAGTTCATAGGTGTAGTTGCCGTTGGAATAGACGGTCAGCGTGCCGTATTTTCCCGCGATTGTCGTCGTCGTGGCGGGTCCATCCGGATCGGCCGGTTGCGAAATTCGCTGTCCGTTGACGAAGTTGAGACGCACCCGGTCTCCGTCGGCATCCGTGTCACTGGTGTTGTCCAGAATGTTGCCGTCGATCGGGTTGTCGATGTTGAAAATAGGCTGGTATACGTCACCTGCGACCGGCTTGTGGTTTGCCATTTCCATCCCCCGTTTGCTGTGTTGTCCGAGTATGCAACCCTATCGGGTATCTGACAACGAAAATGAGGGCGCGTAATCCATCGCCGTGCGCTTATGATTGCGCGTCGCGGAACGACCTCCGTCTCAGAACGGCAATCCGACGTAGTTTTCCGCGAGCGCCGTCGAGGCTGCGCGGGAATGCGTGAGATAGTCGAGTTCCGCTTCCTGGATCTTCTGGTCGAAATCGCCCGTATCGGGAAAGCGGTGCATCATCGTCGTCATCCACCAGGAGAACCGTACGGCTTTCCACACGCGGGCGAGCGCCCTTTGCGAATAGGCGTCGATGCCGCCATTCGAGCGTTCCTGGTAATGTTCGAGGAGTCCGGAGAAGAGGTAGTGGACGTCGCTGGCTGCGAGGTTCAGCCCCTTGGCGCCGGTGGGCGGCACGATATGGGCGGCATCGCCGACAAGGAAAAGCCGGCCGAAGCGCATCGGTTCGGCGACGAAGGAGCGAAGCGGGGCGATCGATTTCTCGAAGGACGGCGCGGTCGTTAACGCCTCTGCGTGATGTGCCGGCAGGCGCCGTCTCAACTCGTCCCAGAAGCGGTCATCGCTCCAGTCCTCGACCTTTTCATCGAGCGGGCACTGGATGTAGTACCGGCTGCGCGTGACCGAGCGCATCGAACAGAGCGCAAAGCCCCTCGGGTGGTTGGCGTAGATCAGTTCATGGCTGACAGGCGCCACGTCGGCCAGCAAGCCCAGCCAGCCGAAAGGATAGACCTTCTCGAAAATCCTGATTGCCCGCTCGGGGATGGCCTTGCGGCTTGCTCCGTGAAAGCCGTCGCAGCCGGCGATGAAGTCGCAATCGATGCGATTGACAATGCCGCCCTTTGCGTAGGTGACGAAGGGAGAGCGACCGTCGAAATCATGCGGTGTGACATCGGCGGCGTCGTAGATTGACAGGGCGCCGCTCATTTCGCGCCGCTCCATCAGATCGCGCGTCACCTCCGTTTGTCCGTAGACGGTGACGCGCCTGCCGCCGGTCAATTCGTGCAAGTCAATGCGGTGGTCGCGTCCGTCGAAGGCGAGTGAGAAGCCGTCATGCGGAAGGCCTTCGGCATGCAGGCGTGCTCCTGCCTTGGCCTGATCCAGCAGACCGACGGTGCCTTCTTCCAGGACACCGGCGCGGACCCGCCCGAGGATATAGTCCTTGTTCACGCGGTCGAGGATGACATTGTCGATGCCGGCTTCGGTCAGAAGCTGGCCGAGCAGTAGGCCGGATGGCCCCGAACCGATGATGGCGACCTGGGTTCGCAAATGCTTCCCTCCCTGCATTCTTGCGTTTTGCCAGATTCTGCCGCGTCGCCCCTGCCGCAACAATGGACATTCCAGCCTAAAAATTGCACTAATCGAACATTGGTGCGGGAGGAGCCCAATGAGCAGACATGTACCGACCTATGAGCTCTATGGCGAAAATACCGGGCGAGAGCCGGATTTTTGGTTGCATTGCGAAACAATTCGCTCCCGCAGCAGCCTGCATCAGTGGGAAATTCGCCTGCACCGCCACGAGAGCTTCTTTCAGATATTGTACATCGAGGCCGGTTCGGGGGATGCGATTTTCGGCGAGAAGAGCCATGCCATCCATCCGCCGGCGATCATCACCGTTCCCCCCGGGCTCAATCACGGCTTTCGCTTTTCACGCGATATCGACGGCTTCGTCATCACCATCATGAAGTCCCACCTCAGCCATCCGCCGGGCGAGCGAAGCCATCTCGGCGAATGGCTGGCGACGCCGCATCTGACGCCGCTCGATGCTGATAATGCCGAGGCTGCTCATGTGATGCAGACGTTGAGACGGTTGGGCGATGAATTCGAAAACCGCCGCAGCGGCCGCAATGAAGTGCTGGCCGCCTATGTCTCCCTGGCGCTGCGGCTGACGGCAAGGATTTCCCGGGAAGGGAACGCGCAGGAGCTTCCGTCAAACGAGAACGCGCAGCGAATGGAAATGCTAAACGAATTGATCCAGCAGCATTTTCGATCGCACAAGCCCGCTTCCTTTTATGCGAGGGAAATCGGGGTTTCGCCGACACATCTCACCCGGATCGTCCGGTCGATGACCGGCAATACTCCCCATGAAATGATCGCGGGCAAACTCATCGAAGAGGCGAAACGTCAGCTCGTTTTTACGCTCGCCAGCGTTCAGGAAATCGGATTTCGGCTCGGTTTTGCCGATCCCGCCTATTTCTCGCGCTTCTTCCTCAAATATACCGGAGAAACGCCGCGGGTCTGGCGCGTGAAGGAGAAGGTCCGGCTTGAAGACGCGTAGGTTTTCTTCACGGGCCGTCGCCTTGTGGCGATCGGCCTACCAGGCCTCGACGCCGTCTTCCGTGTTGCGGCTGCGTTTGCCAGCCCGGGTTTCGTATTCGTCGCGTTGTTTTGCTGACTCGACGGTATCGGCTGCGCCATCCTGCCGGGCCTCGGGCGTCATGTAGATGGCGAGCGCCTTTTCCAGCCGGGCGGCGGTGAGCGTGGCAGCGAAGCCCTTCATGTCGTTTCCTCGGTTGGACCTTGAAGTTGTCCGAGATGCATAGCCGACGATACGCCCTTCCGGGAACGGCGCGCCGATGGTTTTCACCAACTTTAGACTTTGCTTGCCGATGGCTTCGGCGGATAATCTCCGCGCGGAAATCGATGAAGACATGGATCTTTGCGCCCATTCCATTCGATGCCCGGCCAATGGAACATTTTGCCAGGTGCTACGTTCGCACCGCACGGATGGGAGGGCATCACATGAGCCGATATCTTGATGACCACAACAATCTGCCCGTGGATGAAAGGACCGGCCTGCCGCTGGAGAACACGCCTGATGATGACGAGGATGAAGAGATCATCGTCGGCGAGCGGAAGGTCTCCTCGGCATGGAATGTGATCGGTGCCGGCATCGTCATCGTTCTCATCGCAAGCGCTGGCGTCGCCATGTGGCCGAGGCAGACGACGACCGATCCCACCCCGACCGCATCGACGACGCCCGTTGCTCCGACCACGGCCGTACCTTCCGGATCGACGATTCCGCCGAAAGCCGTCGAGACGCCGGGTGCCGGCGGCGGGCAGTAGCGGCAACCCTGCCGCCCAGCCGACACAAAAATCGCGCGGACCGTTTCCTCGCGATTTTGCATGGTCTTTGCTTCATGAGGCCTGCCACGTCCAGTTCCGCACATGTAGATGATATCGAGGTCGCGGGCTCGGATGAGGCGGTTCAGATGCGCATAAATGAAGTTCAGGCCTGGTGTCGTTCCCCAATGGATCTGGATCAGTCGCCGCGAAGAATAGACAGCGCTTCGTCGGCGATGACCTGTTCCTCATTAGTCGCGATGACATGGGTCGCGATACGGCTTTCCCCAGTGCTAATCGTGAAATCATTGGCGGCATTGGCCTTTTCATCGATCGCAAGGCCGAGCCAGGACAGCCGTTTCGCCACGCCGGCACGGATTTCCGGCTGATGCTCGCCGATGCCGGCGGTGAAAATGACAGCGTCGAGGCCGCCGAGCGTTGCTGTCATACGGCCGATTTCACCGGCGATGCGCAGTGTCAAAAGGTCGATCGCTTGGCGCGCCTCCGGCCGGCCGTCCTTCAACAGCTCGCGCGTATCGGCGCTGATGCCTGAGACGCCGAGCAGGCCGGAGCGGTGATAGAGCAGATCCTCAATCTCCCTGAAGGACTGCTTCTTTTCGCCTGCCAGATGCAGGATCACGCCGGGATCAAGCCATCCGGGGCGCGTCGCCATCGGAATGCCGTCGAGCGTCGAAAAACCCATGCTGCAGTCGCGGCTGACGCCTTGATCCAGCGCGCATAGGCTGGCGCCGCTGCCGAGATGGGCGACCACCGCCTTTGCCGCGCTCGGCGCCCTGCGGCGGAGTTCGCCGGCGATGAATTTGTAGGAAAGCCCGTGGAAGCCATAACGCTTGACGCCCTCGTCATGCAGCGCGCGGGGAATGGCAAAGCGGCGAACGAGATCGTCCTGCGTGGCATGGAAGGCCGTATCGAAGGAGGCGGTCTGAGCAAGATGCGGCTTCAGATGCCGGAGCGCGCGGATGAAGCGCAGCGCCTGAGGCTGGTGCAGGGGCGCAAGCGGGGTCAGCGCATCGAGGGCATCGATGGTGGCGGCGTCGAGGGCGGTCGGTCCGATAAAACGGTCGCCGCCATGGACGACACGGTGGCCGGCGACACGCGTGGCGGCGATATCGAAATGATCCCCAAGCCGCACGAAAGTCTCGTCGATGACATCCTGCAGGTCTTCCGTCAATTTGGCCTTCAGCGGCATCTCGAATGTCTGCGATCCCTTGATCAGGCTGAGCGAAAGCGGTTCGGCGCGAAAATCGATCACGCCCTTGCCGATGCGCCGGGCCTCGGCGCCATCTCTTGCGAAGATGCCGATCTTGATGGTTGAGGAGCCGGCATTGAAGGTCAGGAGGAGGTCGGTCGATGGCATGTTTCGAAGACTCCGCGTCACGATGGCCGAACTTAGCGCCGGGGCTTCGGACGGAAAGGCATTTGTTGGCCGATCGCATATTTTTGTCGCTGTGCAGCCTGTCATCCGGTCGGCAGGGATTTGCGGCCAGGGTATTTCTCATCCCTGCGCCGGACGGGATGTGACGGCTAATATTGCCTGATGTCAGTGCCTTAAGGGGTGGGGCAGGCTGGGCGTCATGAGAGCTTCACGCTGCGGAATTATTAACAAAAGGCAAAATTACAAACGGAATAAGGAACTATGCCATGGCCGATATTGCCCCCAGCCAGGTTCATAGCGACACTTCCCACCCGCTGCACAGTTCGAATTCGGCCGGCAAATGGTTCCTGCCGGTATTCGCACTCGTTCTGGTCTGCGGCCTCGGATACGTCGCCTATGCACTCACCCGCGACCTGACAACCGCAGTTGCCGTTCCCTGGATTCTGCTCGGCCTTGCGTTGCTGATCGCGCTCGGCTTTGAGTTCGTCAACGGTTTCCACGATACGGCCAATGCCGTCGCCACCGTGATCTATACCCGCTCCATGCCGGCGGAATTCGCCGTCATCTGGTCGGGTTTCTTCAACTTCCTCGGCGTGCTGACCTCGAGCGGCGCCGTCGCCTTCGGCATTCTGGCGCTGCTGCCGGTGGAACTGATCCTGCAGGTCGGTTCCGGCTCCGGCCTTGCCATGGTCTTCGCGCTGCTGATCGCCGCGATCGTCTGGAACCTCGGCACCTGGTATCTCGGCCTGCCGTCGTCGAGCTCGCATACGCTTGTGGGATCGATCATCGGCGTCGGCCTCGCCAACCAGTTCCTGGCGCCGGCAGGCACCGCAACGAGCGGCGTCGACTGGTCGCAGGCGACCAATATCGGCCTGTCGCTTTTGATCTCGCCGCTGATCGGTTTCGGTCTTTCCGCCGTGCTTCTGCTTGTTATGAAGGTCCTGGTGCGCAACAAGGAGCTCTATGCCGAACCGAAGGGCAACCAGCCGCCGCCGCTCTGGATCCGCGCGATCCTGATCTTCACCTGCACCGGCGTCAGCTTCGCCCACGGTTCCAACGACGGTCAGAAGGGCATGGGCCTCATCATGCTCATCCTGATCGGTCTCGTGCCGACCGCTTTCGCGTTGAACCGCACGCCTGACGTCAATTATCTCGAAGCCTACAAGTCAGCATCGGCTCAGGTGGAAACCGCGCTCGGCAAATATGTGAAGCCCGGCGTGACCGTCACGGACTACAAGGCCGAAGTCAGCAACGCCGTCAAGAACAAGACCTGGACGGATGCGACGACACCGGCCCTGCAGCAATATATCCACCAGACGAGCGCAGAAGTCGCCGCATTCCCGACGCTCGAAGCGGTGCCAACCCACCTCGTCGGCAACGTCCGCAACGACATCTACCTCATCGGCGAGGCGCTGAAGCTGATCGACAAGAAGAAGCTGCTGTCGATGGACGCCGACGACCTCAGCGCGGTGACGAACTACCACAAGGCAGTCGACAACGCGACGAAGTTCATCCCGCTCTGGGTGAAGGTGGCGGTCGCGATCGCGCTCGGTCTCGGTACGATGGTGGGCTGGAAACGCATCGTCGTCACTGTCGGCGAAAAGATCGGCAAGACGCATCTGACCTACGGGCAGGGCGCGGCAGCAGAAGTCGTGGCGATGATCACCATCGCTTCAGCCGACCATCTCGGCCTGCCGGTCTCGACCACGCATGTGCTGTCGTCAGGCGTTGCCGGCACGATGGCGGCGAACGGTTCCGGCCTGCAATGGTCGACTGTGCGCAACATGCTGATGGCCTGGGTGCTGACGCTGCCGGCCTCGATCGCGATCGCCTTCGTGCTCTTCGTGATCCTGCGCCAGGTGTTCTAATGCATATCGCCCAGAAGAGTGCAGCGGTTCTGGGATAACGACATGCATAAAACAAAAAGCCAGCATTCCGTCAGGCCGTAGAGGCCAGACTGGAATTGCGATTGCTGATGAAGATGCCCGCCTCGGCGGCGGGCATCGCCTTGCCGAAAAGATAGCCCTGGCCGATGTCGCAGCCGAGCTGCAGCAGGAAGGCGAGCTGGCCGTGCTCCTCGACGCCTTCCGCTGTTGTTTTGATGTTGAGGCTCCTGCCGAGACCGAGCATAGCGCGGACGATCTTTTCCTGCCGTTCGTCGTCGCGATAGGTGGCGATGAAGCTCTTGTCGATCTTGATCTTGTCGAAACGGTAGCGGGCGAGCTGAGCGAGGCTCGAATAGCCCGTGCCGAAATCGTCAAGGGCGATCTGGATGCCGGCCGCGTGCAGTTCGTCGAGAACGACAGCGGCGGCGGCGGGATCCTGGATCAGCGCATTTTCTGTGATCTCGATCTCCAGGCGCTGCGGCGGCAGCCCGCTTGCCAAGAGAATCTTGAGGATGCGGGACGTCAGGAGCCTATCTTCCATCTGCACCGGCGAGACGTTGAAGGACAAGGTCACATGCTCCGGCCAGGTGAGTGCGTCGCCGCAGGCCTGCGCGAGAAGATCCTCGAACAGAGCGGTGATCATGCCGGTTTCCTCGGCGATATCGATGAAGAGGGACGGCGGGATGTTGATGCCGTCGTCATCGATCCAGCGCGCCAATGCCTCGAAGCCGCAGAGCTGGCCGGTCTTGAGATCGATCAGCGGCTGATAGAAAGGTTTGATCGCCTTTTTGGCGATTGCGGCGCGAAGCCTGGTTTCCAGCGCAGCGCGTTCCGTCACCTTGTCCTGCATCGACATTTCGAAGACAAGATGGTGGTTGGGTCCACGCGATTTCGCCTCGTACATGGCAAGGTCGGCGCGATGAGCGGCATCTTCCAGCGGCTCGGCCCCCTCGGCCCAGCGGGCGTAGCCGACGCTGGCACCGACCTCGACGGCAAAGCCGTCGATGTGGATGGGCCGGGTGACGGCCTGGATCAGCAGTCTCGCAAAACGCTCCTCGCATTGTTCCGTCAGGGCGAAGGCGACGATGATGAATTCATCGCCGCCGAAGCGATAGACGCAATCGGCATTGCCGAGCGCGCAGATGCGTTTGGCAACCTCGATCAACAGCACATCGCCACCCTTGTGGCCGACGAGATCGTTGACCTTCTTGAAGCCGTCGAGGTCGACGGAGAAGATGGTGACGTTGCCTTCCGACCCCTCGATCCCGGTCTCGTCGTCCATGATCGGCCGTGAGAGGATCCTGCGCTCAAAGGCATAGCGGTTCGGCAGCTTGGTCAGGTGATCGTGGGTGGCGGTCCAGTCGGCCTTTGTCTGGGCGGTCGCGCGCAGTTCCATTTCCTTGCGCAGATCGGCGATGCGCAGCACCGAGTAGACGAAGCTCATGGCGCCGGCGATGCCCAGCGCCAGGATGAGTTTGTCGGCGCCGTATTCGCTGAAACCGATCATGAAGGAGATCATGCTGTCGTCGAATTGCAACAGCGTGCCGAGCAGCCAGAGGGTTACTCCGAACGCCATGATCGACACGCATTGCCTTCCGGCCCTGCTTTGGAAAAACACCGGCATTGGCCTTCTCCATCTCCGCCCGCGCCGACGTAATCATGAAAGTCTGAAATGTTCGTTGAAACCAGGAGGCGAATTATTGGAGCGCCGGCGTATTGCCGCAGCTCGAAAGGCTTGACGGCAGGGCGCCGGATGCTCGCAATACGGGCAGTAGCGAAACGGTGAGGACGGACGATGGAGCGAAAGGCCGATTGCGATCCATTTTTGCCTACGACCTTGGGAAGAACGAAGGCGAGCGTGCAATCGCATCGCTCGCCTTTTCTCGTATTTCAGGCGGTGACGATCAGCAGCGGTACGCTGACGATGAGACCGACCAGAACCGTAACCGTGGCGACACGCATAAAACGCAGGCGCCGCGTACGTTCCCCACTCCAGTCATATGTCATTTCTTCCATCTCCTTGGGACAAGGAAGTAGCCCCGCGAAACCGGGTTCAGTAGAGATGACGCGATTTGCTTGTGTAAAGCTGGATCGTTCATTGATCGCTAATACTGAAGCGCAGTGACCAGCGCCGCCCATTGCTGGTCATGCGAACGATTGCGAGCGGCTCGACGTCCACCAGCCAGAAGGAGGAGAGCGGCGCCTGAAGCACATGCGCGACCGCTGCCCGGATGACGGCTGCGTGGCTGACGGCGATCACATGGCCGCCGAGCAGGGATTGCTCATCCATCCAGCCGGCGACGCGCGTGCGCAGATCGATAAAGCTCTCGCCGCCGTGTGGGGCTGCTTTCGGATCGCTCATCCAGATTGCCAATTTTTCCGGCTCTTCCGCCCCTATCGTGACGATCGGCCTGCCGGCCCAACGGCCATGGTCGCAATCGCGAAGGGCCGGGTCGATCCCGGCTTCGAGGCGAAGCGCCTGCGCGGTCTGGCGGGCACGCAGAGCGGGGCTTGCGGCAATGCGGTCGGCGCGGAGCGGCGCGACCATTCTGGCCGCTTCCTCCACCGCCTTGTCTTCCAGCGGTTCGTCGAGCGGGAACAGGGCTTTACGGCTTGCCGCCGTCGCGCCGTGGCAGATCCAGGTGAGGCGCGTGTTCACGGTCGTTCTGATCTCCGGAATGCGATGGGGACGGCCCTTTGCCGGCTCGTGAAGTTTCGTTGACAGTCTCTCCGGGGTGCAGATATAACCATGCTGTTGCGGGTTTGGAAGCCGGTGAAAATCCGGCGCGGTCGCGCCACTGTGACCAGCGTGTCGAAAGCTCTTCGCGCTGGAAGTCAGACCCTGCCGCACAAGCACTCTTTCGACTGAACGCGTCATTCCCGGAGGAATACATGTCTGATACCACTTTCGCGCCCGCCGCAGCACCGGCGCCGATCCCAGTAGGCGAGATCCTGCCCTGGGCGATCTTCGGTGGCCTGCTGATGATCATCGCCATCTATTTCGTCGGCACCGAGGAAGGCGCAATGGCGCTCTTCAACGGCATGTATGTGCATGAATTCGTGCATGACGGTCGGCATCTCCTCGGCTTTCCCTGCCACTAAGGGAGTTTCTGACATGGTTGGAAACCTTCTGCTTCGCGGCATGCTCGCGGGCCTGATTGCTGGCATCCTCGTTTTCGCCTTCGCCCACACCTTCGGCGAGCCGCTGGTCGATGCGGCAATTGCCTTCGAAGAGGCGAGCGCCCAGGCGGCCGGCGAAGCCGCCGAACCTGAAATCGTCAGCCGCGCCACGCAGGCCGGCCTCGGCCTTTTCACCGGCGTCATGGCTTACAGCGTTGCCGTCGGTGGCCTCTTCGCGCTCGCCTTCGCCTTTGTGCACGGCCGCATCAGCAACCTTTCGGCGCGGGGCACCTCGGCCGTCATCGCCATCGCCGCCTTTGTGGCGATCGTGCTCGTTCCTGCCGTCAAATATCCGGCGAACCCGCCGGCGGTCGGCAATCCCGACACGATTGGCGTCAGGACCGAGCTGTTCTTCCTGATGATCGTCGTCTCGCTTGCCGCGCTGATTGCCGCGGTGGCGCTTTCGCGCCGTCTCTCCGAGCGTTTCGGTCTCTGGAACGGCGCGACCATCGCCGGTATCGCCTATCTCGTCTTCATCGGCCTCGTGCTTTATTTGTTGCCACCGATCAACGAGGTACCTGAGAATTTCTCGGCGATGGTGCTCTGGCGTTTCCGCACGACCTCGCTTGGCATGCACGTAATCCTTTGGGCAGCGCTCGGTCTTGTCTTCGGGGCGCTGGCGGAAAGACGGCTTGCCGTCAAGGGCGGTCAACGCGGATGGCCGGCAACGGCATTTCGCTGAACGCATTCAAGGGCGCAGCCTGGCCTGCGCCCCGAACTTTCCGGGCGATCATGAGACGCGAGAGAACCAGGCCATTTCTGCTGATGACGTTTGCGGTCATCGCCTGCTCCTTCGCGGTTGCCGGAAGCTGCCTTGCGCACGGCCGTAGCGCCGGCGGCAGCCACGCCGGGCTCGATATCCCGGAAATCTCCCATGGCGAGATGGCCGTCATATCCGATTATCGCAACGGGATCATCGATCTGGCGTCGCGGGCGACCGATACGAACGAGCCGTTCCGCCGTGTCCTGAACTATGCCGAGATCCAGTATTCCTACTGTCTGTGGGGTAGGATGCCGGGCAGCGTGACGGATGAGGAAAGTCCGTTCAACGAATGCGCCCATGCCTATCTCGCGGCAACTAAAGCCGTGCTGATGTCGATGCGGGAGATGCCGCGGGAGGCATCTGCCGCAGGCGAAATCATCTCCGCCATCGATGCCGACATGGTCGGCCGCGGGCTTGCGCTCATCACCTGCCGGTTCAGTGGCGAGGCCTTCAACACCGCCGATATCGTCAAGCCGCACTGGAGCAAGGTGCCGCTTCATCCGGTCAGCATGGCGTCGCTGACCGGGCTTGCCTCCGCGTTCGGCCTCATGGCTTTTGCATTTGGCCGCTTCCTGCGGCCGCGGGCTCAATCGTCGGAATAGCGCTGCTCGCGCCACGGATCGCCATACATATGGTAGCCGTTCTTTTCCCAAAATCCGGCTTGGTCGTCAGGCATCAACTCGATGCGGCGCAGCCATTTGGCGCTTTTCCAGAAATAGAGGTGCGGTACGACGAGGCGCATCGGACCGCCGTGATCCGGCGTCAGCGGCAGGCCCTCCCAGGAGGTCGCGAGGATCGCATCCTCGGCAGCGAAATCGGAGAGCGGCAGATTGGTGGTGTAGCCGTCATAACTCGTCAGCATGACGTAAGCAGCTTCCTGTTTCGGCATGGCGAGGTCGAGCAGATCGCGGGTCGAAACACCCTTCCATTTGTTGTCGTAGCGCGACCAGGTGGTGACGCAGTGGATATCGCTCATCCCAGTGCTCTGCTCGATCGCCTGAAAATCGCCCCAGGCGAGCGTGAGCGGCGTTTCGACGAGGCCGCGCACCTCAAGCCGCCAGCTGTCTGTGGAAACGACCGGCTGCTGGCCGAGATCGAGCACCGGCCAGTTTTTGACGAGGTGCTGGCCGGGCGGCAGACGCTCGGCCTCGGGCCGGCTGATGCGGCCGGTCAGAAATTTTCCCTCTGCCGCCCAGCGGCGCTTGGAGCTGGTGAGCTTGCTGTCAGCCGGGGTCTGGTCGTCGCTCATGTGTGGTCTCCTTGCCGTGCAGCAATAGGACATCCGGCCCCGCCGGGTGTCAAGTTTCGACAGGCCCCTTGGAAATCCTCGCTCGCCTCTTGCCGGTCATCTTCGTCAGGCCGGTCTACGAATCGCTCGGCATTTCTCGGAAGACGCTCTACGAAAAGATGCCGAAATATGGCCTCGACAAACGGATGCTGATCACTGAGAGCTAGCGTCTCTTCGGATGCTTCCCAACCGCATTTGCGGACTTGACATGCAACCATTTGGTTGCCTATAAATAGAGTAACAGGCAACCAAATGGTTCCGTATAAAGACATGGATGATGATGCGGTTTTCCGCGCTTTGGCGGATGCGAGCCGCCGGCAGATGCTGGATCGGCTGCATGCGAGGAACGGCCAGACGCTGGGCGAACTCTGCCAGGGGCTCGCCATGACGCGCCAGGCGGTGGCGAAACATGTCGCGATCCTGGAGGAGGCCAATCTGGTTTCGTCCAAGCGCCAGGGCCGGGAGAAGCTGCATTTCATCAATCCGGTGCCGATCAACGCGATCGCGCAGCGCTGGATCAGCAAATTCGAGCGGCAGCACCTGAATGCGCTGGCCGACCTGAAGGAAACCCTCGAAGGCAAGGGCCGCAACTGACGGTCCTGCCATCAGGAGTGCTGACACTTGGCCAAAAGGAGTATCATCATGGCTGGCAGTACATATAACTATGTCACCTTTATCCGCACGACGCCGGAGCAGCTCTGGGCGGCGTTGACGACAGCCGAGTTCATGAAGAAGTTCTGGCTCGGCGCCCACTTCGAAACCGAATGGCGCGCGGGCGCTGCCTGGAAGCTTCTGTTCGAGGACGGATCAGTCGCCGATACCGGCGAAATCCTGGAATGCGATCCGCCGAAACGGCTCGTTCTGAAGTGGCGCAACGAGTTCATGCCGGAGCTGAAGGCAGAGGGCTATTCGCAATGCGTGATGGAGATCGAGGCGGCGACCGAAACGGCCACCAAGCTGACGGTCACCCATTCCATCGCCGTCGAGAATTCCAAGCTCATCAATGCCGTCTCCGGCGGCTGGCCGCGCATTCTCTCCAACCTCAAGTCGCTGATCGAGACCGGCGAGGTGGTGCTGCCGCCCAAAAAATAGGGCGGTCACCATGGCAGATGGGTGGATTTCCACCCATCGCATCAGCCGTTTGTTTCCAAATCGACCCATGCTGCATCGCACCGTCGCAGAATTGTCTTTCGAAAGCGGCGGTGACGATTGCGGGTCGATTTTTCCCGGCGGCAAATAAGTGATCCGAACCTTGGCGAAGCTTCGCTGTGAGCCGGCGCCGTTGTTGCTGGGCTTCGTGCTCGGGCCGCTTCTGGAGGAGAATCTCCGGCGTGCCATGATCCTGTCGCGCGGCGATCCCAGTACCTTCGTCACACGGCCGATCAGCGCCAGGCTTCTGGCGATCGCACTTGCCGTCCTCATCGTCGTCTTCCTGCCGAGCGTCAGGAGGAAGCGCGAGGAGGTTCTCGTCGAAGAGACCTGACGGGGTTGAACTTATGGGCTGTTTGATGAACAACGGATGATCTGACGCGAGCGCCGTTCGGGCGCCCGTTTCGCATGAAGGGATATCCAGGCCCATGAGCATTCCCGCCCGGATCAAGGACGATCTGCCGTTCCTCACCGCTTTGCGCCGCGATCTGCATGCCCATCCCGAACTCGGTTTCGAGGAGGAGCGCACGGCCGGCATCGTCGCGGGGCTTCTGGAAGAGGCCGGGATCGCAGTGCATCGCGGGCTGGCCGGCACCGGCGTGGTCGGCACGCTGCAGCTTGGCAACGGCACGCGCCGGATCGGGCTCAGGGCCGACATGGATGCGCTCGCCATGCCTGAAATGGCGGAAAGGTCCTATAAATCGACCATACCGGGGAAGATGCACGCCTGCGGCCATGACGGCCATACTGCGATGCTTGTCGGCGCGGCGCGGCATCTTGCGGCGACACGGAATTTTTCCGGCACGGTGCATTTCATCTTCCAGCCGGCGGAAGAGGGCCGCGGTGGGGCGAAGAGCATGGTGGAGGAGGGGCTCTTCCGGCTTTCCCCCTGCGATGCCGTCTATGGCCTGCACAATATGCCGGGGCTTGATGTCGACGAGATTGCGGTGGTCGAGGGGCCGCAGCTTGCCTCTTCCGACAGCTGGCGCCTCACCTTTCGGGGGATCGGCACACATGGCGCCAAACCGCATCTCGGCCGCGATCCGATCACGGCGGCCGGCACCTTCCTCTCATCGCTGCAGACGATCGTCGGGCGCGTCGTCGATCCGCTGCAGCCGGCCGTTGTCAGCGCCTGCTTCCTGCAGGCGGGCGACCCGAAGGCGTTGAACGTCATTCCCGATACGGTCGAGATCGGCGGAACGGCACGAGCCTATTCGCCCGAGGTGCGCGACCAGCTGGAAGCCGAGATCGGGCGACTGGCAAGCGGTACGGCTGCCATGTACGGGATCGCGGCGGACTATGCATTCGAGCGGCGAATACCGCCTGTCGTCAACGATCGGGACGCGACCGCCCGGGCGCTCGCGGCAGCCGGCACGGTGTTCGGCGGGAAGGTGCGAACAAGCTTTCCGCCGTCGACGGCCGGAGACGATTTCGCCTTCTTCGCTGAGAATGCGCCGGGTTGTTATGTCTGGCTCGGCAATGGGCCGGCGGTCGATGGAGCGCTGCATCACAATACGGCCTATGATTTCAACGACGGCGCGCTCGGATATGGGGCGGCTTACTGGGTGGCGTTGGTGGAGCGGGAGTTGAAGGTATAATTTGTATTTGAGGGCCGCCGCACGGCACGCCCCGTCATATGATCTGTGCGTCCCGGCTTACAGAACCTCCAGCACCGGGCTTTCCAGTACCTCCCCCGTCACCACATCGGCAATTCCGCGGTCGGTCTGGTGCGGGCCGACATTGCAGGCGAGTGTTGCGCCGAAGCAGGCCTTGAAGACGCGGTAGGGCGGTTTCCAGTCGACGATCTTTTCCATGGTTTTGCGGATGGCGGCGAAGGCTAGAGCAGCGTCCTTCAACGGTGCGTCGGTTGCCAGGCCGGAGAGCGGCAGCGGCAGGATCGCTTCAATCTGGCCGTCCTTGGCGACAGCCATGCCGCCGCCTGCTGATATGACGGCGTTGGCGGCGAGCGCCATGTCGCGTTCATTGCCGCCGAAGACGGTGAGGTTGTGGCTGTCATGCGAGACGGTAGTGCAGAAGGCGCCGCGCCATTCGCCCCAGCCGGTGAGGAAACCGACGCGCGTGATACCGTCGGCCTTGCCGTGGCGGTGGGCGACAGCGATCATCGCGCTACCGGCCGGCGGTACGATGAAGCCATCCCGGACCTCCGTTTCGGCCTCGCCCCATTGCGTGAAGCGCGGGCGGTCGATGGTGGCGACACGGACGCGCTCGCCTTTCGCGGGGATGCGGAAATCACTCTCGGCCAGTGGGGGCAGCTTCACGGAATTGCGCAGCGGCACTGTGTCGAGCGGCTGGATGGCTGCTTCGATTTTGCCGTTGCGCGCGACGATGCGGCCGCCTGATATGACGAGCCGCGCCCGGAATTCCTTGAGGTCTTCGAAGAGAACGAGATCGGCGCGGCGGCCGGCGGCGACAAGGCCGAGATCGGAACGCTTCAGGCGCTGAGCGGCGTTGAAGGTGGCGGCGCGCAATGCCCATTCCGGTTTCATGCCGTAGCGCACCAGACGCCTGATAACGTCGTCGAGACCGCCACTCTCATACAGTTCATCGGGAAAGACGTCGTCGGTGCAGAGTGTCACGGTCGCAGGCAGATGGCCGAGACCGTTCAGCATCTCGACGAATTCCTGCAACAGATGGTCGTGAGAGCCGCGCAGTTCGATGGTCAGGCCGGCTGCAAGCTTGGCGGCGAGGTCGGCGCCTGACGTGAGTTCGTGGTCGGAGGTGACGCCCGCTGCCATGAAGGCGTTGAGACCGGCGCCCTCCAGACCGCGGGCATGGCCGCAGACAAGCTTGCCTGAGGCAAGGCCGGCATTGACGATCGCGCTCATGCGCGAATCGCCGTCGATGACGCCGCGCATGTTCATGACTTCGGCAACGCCGCCGACGGCGGGAGAGCGCAACATCTCGGCGACGACGGAGGCATCGAAATCGGCGCCTGCCAATTCCAGACCTGGTGCCGACGGCACGCAGGAGGGTGCGAGCAGGATCATGCGCAGCGGCAGCGTGCGGGCGGCCTCGATCGCCCAGCGCACACCGTCGAGGCCATGGACATTACCGAATTCATGGGGATCCCAGACAACAGTGGTGACGCCGCGCGGCAATACGGCGCTCGCATATTCGGCGGGCGTCACCATCGAACTTTCGACATGCGTGTGCGTGTCGATCAGACCCGGCGTCAGAATGCTGCCCGTCGCATCGATGATCTCGACGGCATCCGTGCGGCTTGCCGGGGGATGAACGCTTGCGATGAGCGCGCCGACGAGGCCGATATCCGCCTCCCGGATCAGGCCCGTCACCGCATCGAGCAACCGTCCTCCGGTAATCAGCATATCGAAGGGTGCATCGCCGCGGGCGGCGGCGACGGCGCGGGCGCGCAAGGCGGGATCGTTGAGATCGAAAGGTTCCTGACGAGGAATGACGGTCATTTGCGGGCCTCGTTGACCAGGGTGGCGAGAATGATGACGCGCGCCATGTCGGCATCGATGTCGGCGGCGAATTGCGCATTGAAGGCGGCGTGCGTGGCGCGGGTCTCAACGACGGTGCGGCCACGGGTGAACGTGCCCTGCAGCTCGACATCGATGCGCGCGGGGCGGAAGCTTACGATATCGGGGGCGACGAAGGCGACCGCGGCGGAGGGGTCGTAGACCGCCATGCCGGGGCGGCCGCGGCTGGTGCCGATACTGACATAACCGGAAAACATATCGGCGATCAGCTCGGCATTGGCGCCGCCGGCATTGCGCACCGGCTCGACATCCTCTGGTCTTGCCAGCACCTTGCGGCAGAGGTCGAGATCGACCATGCGCAGCGGCAGGCCATGGGCGATGACGATCGACAGGGCCTCCGGATCAGCAAGCGCGTTGAACTCGGCAGAGGCCGTATGGTTACCCGATGTGACGCCGCCGCCCATCCAGACGAGTTCGGTGATGCGGGCGGCAAGATCCGGACGGGCGAGCGCTATGGCGGCGATATTGGTGAGCGGGCCGAGCGCCAGGATACGGTGCAGGCCCTGGCTTTCCAGCCACCGGCAGAGCGCGGTGAAGGCATCGCTTTCGGCAAGGGCGGGGGCCTTCGGCAGGCTCTTGCCCGTTGTCGGGATGCCGGTTTCGCCGAGAATCGCCTGGGCGGTTTCGAGCTTGCCGAGAACGGGCATGGCCCGACCGGTATGGATGGGAAACGTCCAGCCGAAGGCGCTGGCGGCGCCGGCGGCGTTCATTCTCACCTGCGGCAGCGGCGCATTGCCGAATACCAGCGATATGCCGTCGATTTCATATTTCGACTGCGCCACCACCAGAATGGCGGCGATATCGTCAAAGCCCATATCGGTATCGATCCAGACGCCCATGATGTCACCCGAAGCGCTTGAGGTTGGCCGCGCCGGCGACCGGCAGATTGAAGGCAAGCGCGCTGCCGATCTCATGCGGCGGCAGACTCGCGTCGATCTCGGCCTTGATGGCCCCAAGCGGCGTATCGAGGAGATATTCGCGGCTGTTGCCGGCGAAAGACGTGCCGCGCACCGTGCCTTGGAACGGACCAGCGCCGAGGACTACCGCACGCGGACGCCAGGCCAGGCCCGCCGAAGCTTGCGGCGCCGGACCGGAAAGCGCGATCGGGCCATTCGGCGTCATAAGCTTCCCCTCCTTCAGCGCGAAGACATTGTCGAAGCCGACGAAATCAGCGACGAAGGATGAGACGGGATTGTTGTAGATCTCCTCCGGCGTGCCGATCTGCTCGATGCCGCCGTTCAGCATCACGACGATGCGATCGGCGAGCGCCAGGGCCTCCACCTGGTCGTGGGTGACGAAGATCATGGTAACACCGGTCTCCCTCTGCACACGCTGCAATTCGGCGCGCATTTCAAGGCGAAGGCGCGCGTCGAGATTGGAAAGCGGCTCATCGAGCAGCAGCACCTTTGGCTCCATGACCATCGAGCGGGCAAGCGCCACACGCTGCTGCTGGCCGCCGGACAGTTCGGCGGGCTTGCGGCCAGCAAACGCGGTAAGCCCCACGGATTTCAGGCCGGCGCCGACGCGGGCATCGAGATCCGCGCCTGAGATCCCCTTGAGACGCAGGCCGAAGGCGACGTTCTCGTAGACCGTCAGATGCGGGAAGAGGGCGTAGGACTGGAAGACGAGGCCGACGGCGCGCTTGTTGGCGGAGACGCGGGTGATATCGGCGCCGTCGAGACCGATGCGGCCGGAAGCCGGCGTCAGCAAGCCGGCGATGGCGCGCATCGTCGTCGTCTTGCCGCAGCCGGAGGGGCCGAGGAAAGCGACGAGCTCGCCTTTGCCGATCGCAAGATCAAGGTTTTTCACCGCGACCGTATCGCCATAGGCAAGCGTCAGCTTGTCGAGTTGAAGATAGGCATCAGACATAACGCGAAAATCCCAGGAAGCGTTCGGCGAGGAAGACGATGCCGATCGAGAGGAAGGCGAGAAGGGCGGAAAGCGCCGCAATGGAAGGGTCGTAGGTGGTTTCCATGTACCCCAGCATATCGATCGGCAGCGTCCGGACACCCGGGCCGGAGAGGAAGAGCGAGACCGGCACCTGGTTGAAGCTGGTGACGAAGCCGAGGATGAAGGCGGCAAGAACGCCGCCGCGGATATTCGGCATCACCACGCGGAAGAAGGCTCCGAACCTAGAGGAGCCGAGCAGGACGGCTGCTTCCTCGATATCCGAGCGCAAATTGTCGAGGCTGGCTGAGACGACGCGCACGGCATAGGGCAGCACGAGGGCCGCATGGGCGAAGAAGAGGGCGACTGTGATGTTGAAGCCGAAGGGCACGACGAGATAACGCAGCAATGCCAGGCCGACGATGATGCCGGGAACGATGATTGGCAGCGAGACGATCGTGCGGACGGCCTCGGCCGCGGGCAGCCGGTAGCGCGACAGGGCATAAGCGGCGGGGATGCCGAGGAGGAGGGCTGCAAGCGTTCCGAAGACGGCAAGGAACATCGACATGGCGAAGCTGTCGCGGAAGCTTTCGACGGCAAAGACCTTCGTCACCCAGCGCAGCGACAGGCCCTGCGGGGGGAAGGCCAGGGTGTCGCCCGCCGAAAGCGAAGCGGCGATGATGATCAGGAACGGACCGATCAGGAAGACCAGCAGCAGGAAGAGGACGATGGGCGAAAAGAGACGGATGCTCATCTGCGATTCCTCGCCGTCGCAAGGCGTTTCAGCAAAATATTGGCGGCAAAGCTCATGACGATCAGGATGAAGGCGATGACGCTTGCCGAGACGAAATCATTGGCGACGGAAACCTGCTGGTACATCAGTGTTTCCAGCATCAGCACTTTGGAACCGCCAAGGACGGCGGGGGTGATGTAAGCGGTGAGCGAACCGGTGAAGACAAGCGTGCCGCCGACGACCAGGCCTTCCCGGGTCAGCGGCAGGACGACCTTCCAGAAGACCTGAAACCAGTTGGCGCCGAGCACGCGGGCAGCCGGGATCGCATCCCTCGGCATATTTTCGAGCGCGCTGATCAGCGACAGGATCATCAGCGGCAGGAAGAGCTGCAGGAGGCCGATGAAGACGGCGGTTTCGGTGAAGAGCAGGCGCAGCGGCTCCGCACTGAGGCCAAGGCCCGTGATCCCCTGGTTGACGATGCCGGTGCGGCCGAGAATGACGATCCAGGCATAGGTGCGCGCCACCGGCGAGATCATCAACGGCAGGGTGACGAGGCCGATCAGGCGGCCCTTGCCCGTGGGCGGCAGGTTGACGATGGCGAAGGCCGCGGCATAGCCGATAACAGCCGAGACGGCAGTGACTTCGAGACCGAGCCGGAAGGAGCGCAGGAAGACGGTGCGGTTCAGCGTCTCGGAAAAGAAGTGGGTATAGGCCGACAACGTCCAGGCGCCGCCGGCGCGAAAACCCTCTGACAGCAGGATTGCGACAGGCAGCAGAAAGACCAGCGTCGCAAAGACGGCTGCCGGCAGGGCAAGCGCCAGGGCTTCTGCGCGGTTCTGGAACATGAGGCGCCTTTTCAGGAGAGGAGGGAGGTCCCGGCAGGCGCCGGGACCGGTTTTCAGGAGCCGCTTACTGGCCGACCTTCTCGTTCCACGTCTTCAGCCAGCCGGCGCGGTTGTCGAGGGCGATGGCAGACGGGATCAGCTTGAGGCTCTTGGCCGTTGCTTCGCCATAGGTAAGGTTGTTGGCGGCGGCTTCCGAAAGCTTGACCTCGCTATTGGCGGGACTGTCGACCAGCTTTTCGGCGAGCGTGGTCTGGATCTCGGTCGAGAGCCAGAAATCCATGAACTGCATGGCGAGATCCTGGTTCTTGGAGCCCTTGGTCAGCACCAGCACGTTCATGCCGCCGGTCTGTCCCTCCTTCGGCGTTGCCCAGGCAATGGGGACGTTGAGCTTGGTGAAGCCCGCCCAGGAGAAACGGCCGATCGGTGCTGCCCAGATCTCCTCCTGCTGCATGAGCTGCACGAGCTGCGAGGATTTTTCGTAGAAGGTGACGATGTCGTCCTTCTTCTCGCCCAGCGCCTCGATCGAGCCCTTCAGGTCCGGCGTGTCCTTGCCCAGCGCCAGGCCGAGCATATAGAGGGCCGGCGGCCCTTGATTGGTGGTGACATTCGGGAAGGCGATGTGGCCGACATATTCCGGCTTCAGGAGATCGGCCCAGGAGTCGATCTTCATCTTGTCGGAGCGATAGGCGATCGAGGTGGCATAGAAGGTATAACCGACGCTCATCCCATCGCCGTTCGGATCCTTGGCCACATCGTATAGCTTGGCGAAATTGGAAAGCTTTGCAGTGTCGACCTTGTCGATCAGGCCGGCGCGCGAGGCGGCGAGCGCATCGGCCATGGAAACGGCGGCGAGATCAACGACGGGGTTGGCCTTGTTCGCTTCCATCTTGGCCAGGCGCTCGACGCTGTTGCCGGTTTCGACCACCAGCTTGCAGCCGCATTGGGCTTCGAAAGGATCGTAGACCAGCGTCTTGAAATCGTCCTGCGCGAAGGCATAGACGGAAATGGTCAGTGTCCGCTCCGCCGCGGCTGCGCCGAGCGGCGACAGAGCGGCAATCGCCACCGAGGCGATGAGAATTCTTTTCATTTTACATGTTCTCCATCTCTGAGGTTTTTGGTGCCGGGTTCGCAGGCCCGGATGATTGGCGGACGATCAGCTGCATGGCGACGCGCTCGGTTTCCGCGGTAACGAGCATGCCCTCCCGAATGCTGTTTCTTCTGATGGTATCCACCAGCGCCGACACGGCAATCCTGGCAATCCTGTCCATGTCCATCCGCACCGTCGTCAGCGACGGCGTGACAACAGGCGACCAGATGAGGTCGTCGAAGCCGGTGACGGTAACGTCGGCGGGAACGGTGATGCCGGCCTGCTGCAGCTCGGTCAGCGCGCGCAGCGCCTGCAGGTCGGAGAGGGCTGCGAAGGCGGTAAAGCCCTGCCTGACTTTTTCGGCGAGGCCGAGCGGGCAGCCGCTGCCGATATTCTGCTCCAGCCTCTCGATCCACAACGTTTCGGAATGCATATCCGGGCGCATGCCGGAGCGGATGCCGCCGGCGCGATCGTTCTGGACATTGGATTCCTGATTGTTGCCGATGATGAGGATGCGGCGGTGGCTGAGCCCTGCGAGATGCTCGGCGATCGCTTGGCCGCCCTGCCAATGGTCGGCGGCAACGGTATTGCCTGGCGTCGAGGGGGTGTCGATGACGGCAACCGGACAGGCGGCGGAAGAAATGCGCGTGGCGCGGCGGGGGATGACGACCATACCGTCGACGCCGCGCTCGATCAGCCGATTGATCGCCTCGGTCTGGGTGGCGACATCGCCGCGGGAATCGGCAATCAGCACGCCGTAACCCGCAGCGGAAGCGGCGAATTCGATCGCCTGCGCGATCTTCGGAAACAGCGGATTGGCGATATCGGGCAGGACCAGGCCGAGAACGCCGCTGCGGCCGGTCCTGAGCGCCCGGCCGGCCTGGCTCGGGACATAACCCAATTCGGCGGCATGCTCCCGGATTCTTTCGACCAGTTGGCCGGAGACCCGGCCCTTGCCGGAAAGCGCATTGGAAACCGTGGCGACGGAAACGCCGAGCGACGTCGCTATCTTGCTGAGGTTCGGACCCGGGCGCGGTGAAGCCATGATCTAGCGCGTTTTGATTAATCGTTTAATCAGGCTTATATCAGCGACCACCGCTTGTCGAATCCAAATTCCTCTTGTGCGCAACTATCCAATGCGGAGCGGTATGAAAAAAGCCCCGCGAGACGATCGCGGGGCTCTGTATGTTCCAGAAAGGCAAAGCCGATCAGCTCTTGGCGGGCTTTGCGGGCGCAGGCTTCACTGGCGTAGCGATCTTGCCGTCGGGAGCATAGCCGCCGCCGATCGCGATGTTCAGCGAGACATAGTCCTTGGCCATCTGCTGGACGGACTGGGCAAGGCTTGCCTGGGCGAGCGAAACCTGGCGCTGCGCGTCGAGAACGTCGAGCAGCGAGGAGGCGCCGTCCTTGTAGGACGCCGTCGAAAGTTCGAGCGTTTCCTGCGTGGTCTTCACCTGGGCCTGAAGTGCCGCGACCGTTTGAGCGTCACGCCGGACGGCCGAAAGTGCGTTTTCGACCTGCTCGACCGCAGTCAGCACCGTCGACTTCCAGTTCAGATAGGCGGTCGCGGCATTGGACTGTGCCGACTTGACGTTGGCGCGAAGGCGGCCACCATCGAAGATCGGCAGGTTGAGCGTCGGGCCGAAGGACCAGGGCGTCAGGCCGCCATGGATGCCACGCTGGTTGATGTAGGACGGCGAGATCGAGCCGCTAAGCGAGATGCTCGGATAAAGCTGCGCCTGGGCAACGCCGATATTGGCCGTTGCGGCGGCAAGATCACGTTCCGCGACGCGGATGTCCGGGCGGTTGCGGATCAGATCCGCCGGGATGCCGGAGGTGATGCCGCCGCGGAATACCGGCTGACCGGAGCCCTTCAGCAATTCATCGACAAGAGCCGAAGCCGGCAGGCCGAGCAACGTGGCGATGTGATGGGCCGATATGCGGATATTGGTTTCGAGGCCGGGAATTTCGGCGAGCGTCGACTGGACAAGACCTTCGGCCTGAACGACGTCAAGACGCGAGGCGGCGCCAGCTTCAAGCTGGAACTTGGTAAGTTCGTAGGTTTCCTGGCGAGACTTCAGGTTGGCCTTCGAAAGCGCCAGGCGCTGCTGATAGAAGCGAACGTCGATATAGCTCGAGACAAGGTCCTGTACGAGGGTCAGCCTGGCAACGTCAGCCGATGCGTAAGCGGAATCGAGCGAAGCAAGCGCACTCTCCGTGTTGCGCTTGTAGAGCCCGAAGAGATCGAGCAGCCAGCTCAGCTGGACGTCGCCGGCGCTGGTGTTGCGCGTGTCGAGCTGCGTGCGCAGCTCACCCCTCTGGCCGCTGACCGTGTGCGAGCCGCCGACCGTCAGGCTCGGTAGGCCGCCGGCGCCGGCGGTGGTGACGTTTGCGGAAGCTGCATTGATTCTTTCGATCGCCTGCTGAACTGTCAGGTTCTGATCGAGGCCGGCCTTGACGTAGCCGTTCAGTCTTGAATCCTTGAAGGCGGTCCACCATGCGGCAGTGGCAACATCGCCATCACTCTTGGTCCCACCCTCTCCAAATTTGGCGGGCAATGGCATTTCAGGAGGAACATGATCAGGGCCTACGACGCAGCCCGACAACAATAACAATAATGCCGGTGTGGCAAAACGAAGAGATACCATTCATTTCATCCTGTACTCGAGCAAGTCAATTCTTGTCCGAAGCTTCATGCTTCACAATCGGCCGCCGCGCCTCGTCCCACAAAAACACACACCGAAGCAGTCGGGCGCAATGTAGCAATCGGAACAGCATTATCACAGTGCATTTATATCACACTCCTGCCGCATTTTTGCCGCGTGTGGCAAAGATGCGTCGGATGACGACGAAAAACGACGGCACGAAGAAAATTCCCAGCATCGTCGCCGACAGCATGCCGCCGAGAACGCCGATACCGATGGCATTCTGCGCCGCCGAGCCCGCGCCCGTCGCGATCGCCAGCGGCACGACGCCGAGAATAAAGGCAAGCGAAGTCATGATGATCGGCCGCAGGCGCAATCGCGCCGCTTCCAGCGTTGCTTCGTAGAGCCCCATGCCGCTTTCCATGCGGTCCTTGGCGAATTCGACGATCAGGATCGCGTTCTTCGCCGCCAGCCCGATCGTGGTGAGCAAGCCCACCTTGAAATAGACGTCGTTCGCCTGGCCGAAAAACGTTGCCGCCGTCAGCGCGCCGAGAATGCCGACGGGCACCGCCATGATCACCGAGAAGGGGATCGACCAGCTTTCGTAAAGTGCTGCCAGGCAGAGGAAGACGACGAGAACCGAGATCGCGTAGAGCATCGGCGCCTGCGAACCGGAAAGGCGTTCCTGATAGGAGATGCCCTGCCAGGCGACGGTGTATCCGCCGCCGAGCTGTTCGGTCAGCGCTTCCATCTCGTTCATCGCATCGCCGGAGGAAACGCCGGGTGCGGAGGCGCCGTCGAGAGGAATCGCGCTGACAGCGTTGAAGCGGGCAAGCGAAGGCGCGCCCTTCACCCATTCGGTTTTGGTGAAGGCGGAGAAGGGCACCATTTCGCCGGTTGTGTTGCGGGCATACCAGTGGTCGAGATCATCAGGCTGCATGCGGAAGGGCGCATCGCCCTGGACGTAGACCGGCTTGATCTCGCCGTTCAGCGTGAAGTCGTTGACGTCGCGGCCGGTGAAGATGATCGACAGCATCGAATTCACCGAGGCGATATCGACGCCCATGGCGCCGATCTTTTCCTGGTCGAGCACGATGCGCATCTGCGGCTCGACTTCCTTGCTGCTGCTGCGTAGCGCCACGATCTTGCCTGAGGTATTGCCCATCTGGATCAGCCGCTTGGAAGCTGCCGTCAGCGCATCGTTGCCATGGCCGCCGGTATCGACGAGATACATGGAGAAGCCGCTCGACACGCCGAGACCCTGGATCGCTGGCGGCAGGAGCGCGAAGACCTGCGCTTCGCGCATCGCAAAGAAGCTGCGCAGCGCGCGGTTGACGACCGATTGGGCGCTCAGCTGCGGATCGGTGCGCTTCGAGAAATCCTTGAGCTTGGTGAAGACGATGGCGCTGTTCTGGCCGGAACCGTTGAAGCCGAAGCCCAGCGCGCCGAACACGGACTCGACCGCGTCCTTTTCATTCTCGCGATAGTATTTCTCCACTTTCTCGACGACCGCCTGGGTCTGCTGCGTGGTCGAGCCCGGCGGCGTGGTGACGATGGTCAGCAGCACGCCCTGGTCTTCCTGCGGCAGGAAGGAGCTCGGCAGGCGGGTGAAGAGATAGGCACAGCCGGCACCGACGAGGAGGAAGACCAGCATGACGCGGATGGGACGCTTCAGCAGATAACCGATGGCCCTGACATAGCCCTTGGTCGAGCGCGTGAAGTTGCGGTTGAACCAGTCGCCGACGCGATGCTTCCTGTGTTCGCCGACCGGTTTCAGCATGCTGGCGCAAAGTGCGGGCGTCAGCACGATGGCGACGAGCGCCGACAGCAGCATCGCCGAGACGATAGTGATCGAGAACTGGCGATAGATGATGCCGGTCGAGCCGCCGAAGAAGGCCATCGGAATGAAGACGGCGGTCAGCACGAGCGCGATCCCGACGATGGCGCCGGTGATTTCGCCCATCGATTTTTCCGTCGCCTCGAGCGGCGAGAGCTTTTCCTCGGACATGATGCGTTCGACGTTTTCGACGACGACGATCGCGTCGTCGACGAGAAGGCCGATTGCCAGCACCATGGCGAACATCGTCAACGTATTGATCGAGTAGCCGGTGATGGCGAGCACCCCGAAGGTGCCGAGCAGCACCACGGGAACGGCGATCGTCGGGATCAGCGTTGCGCGCAGATTCTGCAGGAAGACGAGCAGCACCACGAAGACGAGGACGATCGCCTCGATCAGCGTATGCACGACCTTCTCAATCGACAGTTCCACGAACGGCGTCGTGTCGTAGGGATAGGTGATCTCGACGCCCGCCGGCAGGCCGCGGCCGATGACTTCAAGCGCGGAGCGCACGCGGGTGGCCGTATCGATGGCGTTGGCGCCGATCGCCAGATTGACGGCGAAGCCGGTCGACGGCTGGCTGTTGTAGCGTGAACTGCCGCCGTAGCTTTCCTGGCCGATCTCGATGCGCGAGACATCGCTCAGGCGGACTGTCGCACCGTCTTTTTCGACCTTCAGAATGATGTGCTCGAAGTCGGCGACGGTGGTCAGCTGGCTTTGCGCGGTGATGGTGACGTTGATCTGCTGGCCGGGAATCGTCGGCTGGCCACCGAGCGAGCCGACGGAGACCTGGGTGTTCTGCGCCTGGATCGCCGATGTGACGTCGCTCGGGGTCAGCTGGTATTTCAGGAGCTTGTAGGGATCGAGCCAGACGCGCATGGCATATCCCGAGCCGAAGACGTTGATGCTGCCGACGCCTTCCAGGCGCTGGATCTGATCCTCAATCGAGGTCGACATGATGTTGCCGAGGTCGACCGAATTGCGCTTGCCGTCAGTTGAAACCAGCGAGCCGACGAGAAGGATGCTCGAGGTCGAGCGCGTCACGCTGATGCCTGCATCGATGACGTCGCCCGGAAGCTGCGACTGAACCAGCTGCAGCTTGTTCTGCACCTGCACCTGGGCAATGTCGGGATCGACGCTCGTTCCGAAGGTGAGCTGGATGCTGGCCGAACCAGTCGACGAGGTCGAGGTCATGTAGGTGAGGTCGTCGAGGCCGGTCATGCCGTCCTCGATGATCGTCGTGACCGATTTCTCGACCGTCTCGGCGCTGGCTCCGCGATAGGTGGCATTGATGCGGACCGTCGTCGGCGCGATGTCGGGATATTGCGAGATCGACAGCGTGAAGATCGCCAAGAGCCCGGCGAGCATGATGGTGATCGCAATGACCCAGGCGAAAATCGGACGTCGGATGAAAAACTTGGCCATCGGTTGTTCCTGTGCGGCTGAGACGGTGACGATGCGGGCCCTCAGCGATTACTTCGCTGCAGGCTTCCCAGCGTCACCGGCCGCGGGCTGCTCGGCAGGCACGACCACGCCGTTGTCATTGATCTTCATCGGAACCGGCTTCACCGGCATGCCTGATGTGATCGACTGCAGGCCGCTGACGATCAGCTGATCGCCGTCCTTGATGCCTTCGGTCACGAGCCAGGAATTGTTGGAGGGCGAGCTGTTCTCGAAGGCGCGGGTTTCGACCTTGCCGTCGGCGGAAACGAATTGCGCCGTCAGCCGGCCGTTGGCATCGCGGCTCGTTGCCAGCTGCGGCAACGCATAGCCGACTTCCGCGCCAAGCTCGACCGTTGCGCGGACATACATGCCGGGCAGGACGATGCGGTCCGGATTGGGAAAGAGCACGCGGATGATGAAGGTGCCTGTGGTCTCACTGACCACCTGCTTCGACATGTCGAGCTTGCCCTGCTGGTTGTATTCCTTGCCGTCTTCCAGGATCAGGTGGAAGGGGACATTGTCTGCGCCCTTGATGTTGCCTGCAGTCATCGCATCGCGCAGCTTGAGGAGATTGGTGCTCGATTCGGTCAGCGAGATGTAGATCGGATCGAGCTGGCGGATCGTTGTCAGCGCCGTCGACTGGTTGGCCGAGACGACGTTGCCGACATTATAGACGGTCTGGTCGATGACGCCGTCGAAGGGGGCGGTGATCCTCGTATGGTCGAGGTCGATCTGTGCGGCGGAAAGCGCTGCCTTTGTCGATTCGACTTCGGCCTTGGCCTGAAGCAGCGTCGTCTTGGCCGTTTCGAATTCGATCTGGGTCGCGCCGCTGCCGACGAGGCGCTGATATCGTTCGAGATTGCTTTCAGCGCTCGGCACGCTCGCCTCGGCCTTGGAGATTGCCGCCTTGGCCTGCTCGACGGCAGCGATATAGGGCGCATCCTCGATCTGATAGAGAAGGTCGCCCTTCTTGATCTCGCCGCCTTCCTTAAAGGCGATCTCGCGGATGAGGCCGCTCACCTGCGGCCGGATATCGGCCGTCTGGAAGGTTTCGGCGCGGCCGGGAAGGATCGTGGTGATCGGGAAATTACCCTTCTTCAGCGTGATCACGCCGACCGGGGCTGCCTGCTGCGCGGCGCCCGCGCCGGCGCTGCCGGCAGGCTTGCCGGCGTTGTCGCTGCAGGCGCCAAGCAATGCGCCGACCACCAGGGCCGAGGAGATGAGGAGGGCACGCCGTATCATTCTGAATCCCTGTGCGGTGGCAATCGCCGTTCGATCCACGGGCTCGGCAGGGCCGAGCGCAGGCTTATATAAGCGTCAGGATTGATTTGGCCTCAAATGCCACGATCCGAATTTAAGAAAAGCTTTACGAAGTGACGTAAGTTAGCAACCGTCACTTAGCAAGCTTTATTTTGCAGTGCGGCATCCACCAAGCACACGATTTCTTCGGCGCGGTGCACGAGCGTGTCCTTGTCGTCGCGGGCAATGAGGATGGGATGCAGCACGCAGGCGAGCACATCGGCAACGGTATGTGCCGCGCGCTCCGGATTGCGGCAATGATAACATCCCTCCGCCATGCCCGTGCGGATGATCTCGCCGAGCTTCTCCTCGATTCGGGCACGATAGCGATTGCCGGCCTCGAGTTTGGCCTCGATGGTCGAAAGCACCATTTCGAAGAGGTAAGGGTTCTTCTGGATGTCCTGCAGATGGCTTTCCAGCAGGCGCAGGACGAAGCGGAGCAGCTGCTCCTTGGGCGCCAGGTCCTGGTCGAAGGCGGCGAAACGTTCGGTGGCGTTGTCGAGATGGCGCCCGGCGATCGCATCGACCAGCGCGACCTTGGAACGGAAATGCTTGAAAACGTTGGCGGGCGACATGTGGAGTGCTGCGGCGATATCGGCGATCGAAACCGCAACGAAACCGCGCTCGCGAAACAGCATCTCCGCCATGGAGAGAATGTCTTCCCGCGTTTCTTCGGCCTTGCGTCTCGGCCTTCTCGCCATCTGTCCCCCGCCGGGCCGAGCCCGATCCCTTTTCGGCCGATGCTAGCGCATAAGCCCGAAAATCGGAATCGATTTTCGGAAAGGATTATGCGCCAATTCAAAGTGATAGAGCGTCCCTGGCGCGTCCTGCCGGACGCGCGGCGCTCTATTGCGATTGGGCGAAACGCCGCAAGCCGGTGATCGGCTCGACGCTTTCATGCACCGCCATCAAGGGAAGTAGCGAGCGAGATTGTTTCGGATACGGGCAAGCGGCGTCTCGCCGCTGTCGTCGGGAACAAACCGGGCGCCGGTGATCGCCTCGTAAGCCCTGATGTAGACGACCGAGGTCTGCTCGATCAGTTCGACAGGGATCTCAGGGATTTCGTCCTTATAGGGATCGCAGCGCTCCGCCACCCAGGCGCGGACGAAATCCTTGTCGAAACTTTCCGGGCGTTTGCCGGCGGCAAAGCTTGCCGGATAGCTTTCGGCAAGCCAGTAGCGGCTGCTGTCGGGCGTGTGGATCTCGTCGGCAAGGATGATATTGCCATCACCATCGGTGCCGAATTCATACTTGGTGTCGACGAGGATCAGGCCCTGCTTCGCCGCCATCTCCTGGCCGCGGGCAAAAAGGGCAAGCGCGTATCGCGACAGGGTCTCCCATTGCTGCCTGGTCAGAAGGCCGCGCGTGACGATTTCGGCAGGCGTCAGCGGCTCGTCATGACCGCCGTCGAATTCCTTGCTCGTCGGTGTGATGACGGGTTCGGGCAGGATCTGGTTGTCGCGCATGCCGTCGGGCAGGCGCATGCCGTACATCTCCCGCTCACCCTTCTTGTAGAGCGTCAGGATCGAGGTGCCGGTGGTGCCGGCGAGATAACCGCGCACGACGATCTCAACCGGCAGGATGTCGAGCCGCTTTCCGATGACGACATTCGCATCGGGATAACCCAGAACGTGGTTCGGGCAGATATCCTTCGTCGCCTCGAACCAGTAGCGTGCCGTCTGTGTCAGCACCTGGCCCTTATAGGGAATGCAGGTGAGGATACGGTCGAAAGCGCTCAGCCGGTCGGTGCTGATGATGATGCGGCTCCCGTCCGGAAGGTCGTAATTCTCGCGCACCTTGCCGCGATAGTAGTTCGGCAATTCCGGGAAATGGGCTTCGGAGAGGATTCGCACGACGCTCGACTGTCCTTATGATTGGGTGAAGGTTTCCTGCTCTAGTTCCATTGCCGGCGAAGTCAAGCAGAGCCCCGAATATCGCATCACAGCCAGAAGAGAGCCAGGAGAAACAGAGCGAGACCATAACTTGTAACGGCAAGCGGCCAGCCGGCGCGCAGGAAGTCAGCGAAGCGGTAGCCGCCGATGCCCATCGCCAGCGTGTTGTTGTGATGACCGAAGGGTGTCAGGAAATCGAGCGAGGCGCCGGCGGCGACGGCAATCAGATAGGCGTTCGGCGCATGCTGGCCGGCTCTTGCGAATTCCAGCGCGATCGGGGTCAGCACGATCGCGACCGTCGCGTTGTTGACGAAGGGCGTCAACGCCATCGCGAGGAAGAGGATGAGGGCGATGCCGATGAGTGGGTGGGCGATCGGCACGACCAAGCTCAGCCAGCCGGCAATGGTTTCGGCCGCTCCGGTGGTCGCCACCGCCTGGCCGATCGGAATCATCGCCGCGAGCATGATGATGATCGGCCAATTGAGATCGGCCATTGCCTGGCGGATATTCAGATGATTGAGCAAGGCGAGCACGAGCACGACGCAGGCAAAGGCGATATCGGGACGCAATCCGGCCGCGGAGGCGGCGACGCCGCAGGCGAAGAGTGCGAAAGGCTGCCATGAGAAGAGGGCCGGTTCGGCCGGGACTGTCGGAGCAAGCGGCAGGCACTCGCTTTCCTCTAGCGCTTCGGCAATCGCTATGCGGGGGCCTTCCAGCGTCAATATATCGCCGATCGACAGCTGCAGATCGATAAAGCGGCCCTCGATGCGCGGCGCGCGCATGGAAAGAGCGGTGACCAAGACGCCGCGGTTATGAAAGACCTCGAGCGAGCGGATGCGTGAACCCACAAGCGTGCTTTCCGGCATGACGACGCTTTCGACACGGGTAAAATCCGGATGCAGGCCATGCGGATGGTCATCGGCAATCAGCGCCTGCGCGGCGGCAAGGCCGGCGAAGACCGCGTCCGCGCCTTCGGCAAGCAGCACGTCTCCCGGTTCGATCGCCGACTGGTCGAGCGGACCGAAGACAAAATTGTCGCTGCGGATCAGCGCGTGCGGCTTGACCCCGAAACGCGACGGACACTCGGAAAGCCGAACACCGATCAGCGGCGAGACATGAGGGACGCGACGCTCGACGACGATGCGGCGCACAGCCGATGAAACCGTTGGAGGGGCTTCGTCCGGTTCCGGAAACAGACGTTGTATGCGAAGAGTGACGAGCAGAATGCCGGCGATTGCGACCGGCAGGCCGACATAGGCGAAATCGAAAAAGTGAAAGCCTGCACCGGTCGCCTTGGCGAGAGCATCGCTGACGAGCAGATTGGCCGGCGTGCCGATCAGCGAGACGAGGCCGCCGAGCAGGGCCGCGAACGAGACGGGCATAACGAGCTGGCGGCGGGGGATCATGAGCGCTGACCCGAGCCGCAGAGCCACCGGCAGGGTGATCGCGAAGGCGCCGATATTGTTCATGAAGATCGAAATGAAGCCGGCAAGCAAGGACGTGCCTGATATGACCTTGAAGTCCGAGAGCCTTGCGGCCGCGAAACGGGCCGCCAGACTGTCGAAGAGCCTGGCGCGCGCCAGCACCTGGACGATCAGCAGGATCTCGACGACGGTGATGACGACGGGACTGGCGAAGCCCGTGAAAATCTGGTCGGCCGGATAAAGACCGAGCGCGTGGCCGGCAAGCAGGCCGGCGATCGAGACGATCTCGATGCGGAAACGTTCGAGCGAAAAGAGGATGAGCATCGCCAGCAGAAGGATCAGCAGGGATGCTTGCTCGAGCGACATGGGCGGATCCGGTGGTTCATCGATCACGCGGACTGTAGCCGTTCTTTATCCGCTGTACAGGGCGCCGGTCCGCAAAGATGGAACAGTCCTCACGTCCTGCTTGAACTTCGTTGCGCCTGCCACCGGCCTGCGGCATTCCGCTCCAGCATGGGCGTTGCGAAGACGCCGACCGTGCGTGCCATCCATTGCGGCCGGGCGGCCGCCAGCCTTTCGCGCCAGCGCTCCGATTGCAACATGGCGGCGCCGATGACGACCGGTTCGATACCGCAAGCCGCCAGAAGATCAAGGCCTGCAACGATCGAGGCGCCGCTGGAAATGACGTCGTCGATCAGCGCGACGCGCCGTCCCTCAAGCAGCGGCAGCATGCGCGGATCGATATAGAGGCGCTTCTGTTGCGTCGGCGTGGTGATCGAGGACAAAGCGACGGAGAGTTCGTCGCGGTACCAGAATTTGCGCGAGGTGCCGAGCGGGATGTAGCGGCCGTGGCCAAGCTTCTGCGCAAGGGCGGCGGCGAGCGTCAGGCCGAGTGTCGGCAGGCCTGCGACGATATCGACGTTCATCGGCCTGATCTTTTCGGCGAGGCTTTCCGCCAGTGCATCGAGGACGTCGAAGCTCGCCTGATTGACGATCAGCGAGGCGAGGGCATGATCGCCATCATCAAGCACCCGGATCGGCAGGCGAAGCTGGCGGCCGTCTTCCAGCGCGGCGACATAGAAGGAGGTGAACTCTCCCGCGTCGACAAAGCTGCCGGGCGGGTGAATCTCCTGCCAGAAGTCGTGCGGCGCGATGTCCGGGACGCCGGTCAATTGCGCCTCATCCTCTCCATGCCGGCTCGGCGGCGCAGCGCCTGCAATTCCGCTTCGCTTAGCGCGCGGACGGCGCCTTTCGGCAGTTCGCCGAGTTCCAACTCGCCGATCGCGACGCGCACGAGGCGAAGGCACTCGGTGCCGAGCGCCTCCAGCATGCGGCGGATCTGGCGGTTGCGGCCTTCGTCGAGCTCGACCTCGATCCATGAGTTCCTGTCGCCTTGGCGCAGGCGCCGCGCGGCGGTTGCCGTCAGCAATTCGCCGTCGTGGCGGATGCCTGACATCATGGCGGCAAACGCCTCGTCGTCCATGATGCGGTCGATCTGGATATGATAGGTCTTCGTCACATGCGTGACCGGATCGAGCAGGATTTGGGCAAATTCCGTGTCGTTGGTGAAAAGCAGCAGGCCCTCGCTTGCCTTGTCGAGCCGGCCGACCGGGGAGAGATGCGGAATGTCGAATTCCCTGAGGCAATCATAGACCGTTGGCCGGCCTTCGGGATCGTGGCGCGTGGTGACGAGACCACGCGGCTTGTTGAGCATCAGGTATATTTTCGTCTCGGCGGCGATGACCAGCCCGTCGACGCTGATCTTTGCGGTGGCAAGATCGACCCATGCGGAGACATCGCTGACGGTGCGGCCGTCAACGGCGACGCGGCTTTCGGCGATCAGCCGTTCGGCCTGAGTGCGGGAGCAATAGCCGAGCTTGGAAAGGGCGCGGGGAAGGGTGACCCGCTTGGCCGCGGCATCGTCAGCGGACTTTGTCCGCGCGCGCGTTTTGTGCGGTGGCCGCCGCTCTCTCATCTGCCGTCCCTGTCCTGTCTCGATGCCATCTCTTGGCACGAACAGCGCGAGGATTCCAGCAAGGTAAGAAAAAACCGGGGGGATAGCGGATGCCGCAACGGAACGTCAGCGCTTCGAGGAAAAGCGCTGTCAGACGTGATAGAGGTTGCCCTGCCTTAGCGGCAGGCCATGAAGCCGGCCAGTTCCTTGCGGCTGACGACGATACCGGCAGCGGCCTTGTCGGGGTCGGGATGTGTATAAGACAGGCTCGGCATTTCCGGCAGTTCGAGTGCCTGACGCATATTCATGATACCGACCGCGTAACGGCCGTTGGCGCCGTCGACGCTGACTTCAATGATGCAGTTGGCCCTCTTGTTATCCATTGTAGTCCTCCCTTCGTTTTTTATATTCCCACCACTTGCATTAAAAATTGGTTTTTCTGAGACATAAGCATTTACGCACCCTGCCGAAAAATGGATCGGCGGGTGCGTAAAAAAGCTCGTTCTGGATGGATTTGGCGTTTAGCGCCACCAATGGCGGGGCTGGGGCTGCGAAGCGCCGGAAAGCAGATATCCGGCGAGGAACCCGATCGCGCCTGCAAGCGCCAGCGCAGTCGTCGTCGCTGCCGCGTGCTCGCGGGCAGCACCCGCGGCGGCAGCCCCTTCGGCCTTGATCTGGGCGACGGCGTTTTTTGCGCGGGGCAGGGCATCCTCGTAAGCCTTGCCGGCGCGGCCGCGCACCTCGTAATAGGCTTCGGCGCCCTGAGCGGAAATCATCTTCTGCAGGCGCGATACTTCCTGCTGAAGCGCGGCAATGTCCTTGCTCACAGATGCTCTGATGTCTTCGGTATTGGCAGCCATGTCGGTCTCCTTTCTTCAATGGGAGAGACAACACCTCAAACGGTGATAGGTTCCGAAATGCGGGCCGTTGATTTGTGACGGAAATTTAAAGCGCGCCGGTCGGAAGCGATTTAATCCTTCATTAACCATAAATTCGCTCAAGGCGCTGTTTTTTAGGCACCTTTCGGCCGCTGAGGATGCGGTTTCGATGAATTTTTGACCGGCTGATAAAGGAATTTTCGGGACTCCGACCCGAAAAGGCAGCCTGTGGATAACGGCGAGCGCCAAAAATCCTTGCCGAATCAACCTGTTACAAAAATGTCAAAAAACTTTGTTTTGGTGTGTTGACTGTTTAGGAGGGTTGGTTCTATAAGCCCACTCACTGAACGAGGGCGGCGGCGCTGCTGGCGACGAAGTCTTTCGTTCTAAAGAAACTCAAGCGGATTGGCTGATGCTGGTTTGTGTTCTGGACGCGAGTTTGGAGCGGGTTTTGGTGACGACTGGTGTCGTCGGTTATTTGACAATTGAAGATGAGAAGAAAGAGAAACGTGGGCGGCGGAGCTTGCGGGATCTGAGAGATTGGATCCTTTGAAAGAGACTTTGGCGGTCACGTTTATCAAGAGAAGTTACACTGGTTTTCGGATGTAGGTTTCGGCTTATGTCCTGGAAGACAGGTGTGAAGTTCTCGTCGATTCAGAACGTGACGTAATTGCCAATGATTGAATTCTCAACATGAGAGTTTGATCCTGGCTCAGAACGAACGCTGGCGGCAGGCTTAACACATGCAAGTCGAGCGCCCCGCAAGGGGAGCGGCAGACGGGTGAGTAACGCGTGGGAATCTACC